>Ga0154020_10000086_pt1 | contig 97237 bp, 78 predicted proteins | sample Klosneuvirus_201_FD_109709 | JGI IMG/M metagenome (GOLD analysis project Ga0154020, IMG submission 109709) | Active sludge microbial communities from wastewater, Klosterneuburg, Austria - Klosneuvirus_20160825_MG | ecosystem: Engineered > WWTP > Aerobic digester > Activated sludge | place... | reverse complement strand
CCGCCCGCGAGCGATGGCAGAGTGGCCTCGACCGACTTGACCGCCCACGAAGAACCGCCGCTGTAGAAGGTGTACGAGTAGGACGTCTGGTCCGTCACCGACGGACCGCGGTACACGGTGTGCGTCGCCGGTAGGGCCTTGGCGAGCCTGACGGGGTTCGTGGAGCCGAAAGTCTTGGCGTTGCTCGCCGGAGAGCCGCCCTCCGGATTCAGGTAGGTCCAGGCTTCGAGGGTGGTCTGAGACCCGGTTCGGCCCTGGCTCACGGCCTGGCTGAGGATTGCCTGCCGGAGGAACTTCGACGTGTGATAGGTGGTGTGCCTCACGAGGCCCGCGCTGGCGTGGGTTGGGATCGCTCCCGTTCCATTGTTGTAGGACGCGGAGTCGACCGCGTCCGGCGCGTACTCTCGCGTCACGCGGCCGTCCGCGTCCCGCTCGTACTTCCAGATCCACCAGGCGCCGGACGAGAGGCTCGCCCCCCGGACCCGCGCCAGAAGCCACCCCATCTCGTCGTAGTACAGCGCTTCCTTGGTGCCGTCCGGGTGCGTCACCTCGGTCCGGTCCTTCCAGCGGTCGTACCCCCAGTCGCCCGTGGGGTGCTCATCGCTGTCGTAGGCCAGGGAGGGCTGGTAGGCACCGTTCTCCGTCTTCGTGAATGTGTACAGCCCCTCGGCGCTCCCGCCCCCGCCGCAGCCGCAGCCGCCGTTGGTGAGGACCGACGCCACGCGGCCCTGGAGGTCGTACTCGTAGAACGCGGACGCGTACGGCTTCAGGGCCGCGTCCGTCGCGCTCGCGAGCGTGACACTCTCCGCCGCGGCCCGGCGGGCGCCCTCCGGCTCCACGTGCAACTTGATCAGATGCCGCATGTCATAGTCACTGCCGCCGACGGTCTCGATCCCGTAGTAGCGGAAGTAGTTGGTGTACACGGCACTTCCGCCGGACGACAGGGGAACGGTCTCGGTCGACGACAGAAGGTCGCCCTCGCTGCCCTTGCCGCCTACGTCTTCGGTGTAGTACTCGTACTCGATCTTCCACACGAGCGTGGAGTCGTCCTCGATCTCGATCTTGGTCAGCATCGGCTGCCCATTGACCGAAATCCCGTACGTGTACTCCCAGGTTCTCCCCACCCCGTCAATCGCGGCGATGCACCGCGCGGAGGGGTTCCCGCCGTCCTTGGCGAATCCATCATCGAGCGCTTCCGCGGGGTCGGTGGCGTGCCCGACGTAGAACGTCGCCGCTCCGCCGCTCGCATCCGCGCTTTGCGTCTTCCAGTGCTGGCCCTTGGCATCGTGCATGTCCACAGCGCCAGAGGGCACATGGTGGCCGAAGTAGGTGTAGACATTGCCGGCGGTGTCGTAGTGGACGTACAGCTCAGGCTCGGTGGACGTGCCCGGCAGCCTCACAACCGTGCCCTGGACACCGTTCACGCCGACGAAGACCTGCGGGCTCGAGTTCTCTACCAGTGCAAAGTCCAGAACATCGTGACGCCCGAGGTAGACGCGAACAAACACGGGGTCCTCCGCGTCGTCGACCGCCAGTTCCGGCCTGGAGTGTTGGAACCAGCCCCACCCCTGGTAGGGTGGTGCGGGGTCCACGAACTGCTGGGTGGTGGTACGGTTTCCGGAGCACTGAGGCGCCGAATCGCTGAAACTGGACATAGCCGGCGGGTGATTCTCCCGCGCCGGCGGCGGCTGATTGACCGGAAGAACCCCGCTAGGGAACATGCCCGGATTGGGGCCGCGCTCTTCCGCCGGGTTGCCGACATAGACGATGCCGAGGTACGCCCCTGAGTTCCGGCGCCCCGAGCCGCCCGCCTGGCATGACTTGACGACGCCGCCTGGCTCACGCGGACGCTGCAATCCCCCCGGGACTTTCTGGCCATCCCCGTTCGGCACAGTGTCTCCCGGGCAACCGCCCGTGAGATTCGGATTGATCGTCCCGCTCGCTTCCTGCCCGTGGGCGAACGAAGTCACGGCGGCAAGCACGATCAAAGCGGCAGCGGCAGAGCTTCGCATGTGGGTCCACTCCCGAGTTGTATTTGCCCACCCGAGGGCTAACTCCATGCTACCTGAAGCGGGCCACCCGATGCAACATGGACTGTGGGCGCATTGTGGATACCCACAGCCAGGCGCTGATTTCGAGCCCCTCACGACATCAGCATCATCTTGCGGCGAGGGCCGAGGGACACACCGCCGAATGGTCTCGCCCCTTCACCACAGGTTCTTACTTCTCATTGAGCGGCTTGCTTTCACCGCCCCACCTCAGGATACTGAGACGGAACGCCCGAATTGGCCGCACCCAGGAGGTCACATGTCCACGCTCACCGCGGTTTTGGCTGGTTCACTGATTGCCGCCGCCGCCTCGAGGGGCCCGGCTCCGGAGGTCGTGTCGCCCGACACCGGGGCACTGCCCGGGTGCGGCGCTCTCGCGGCACTCTCACTCCAGGAGGCCGGCGTCAGCCCGCGCTCGCTCGCGGCCATCGGCGTGAGCGACGAGATCGCAGCGCGGCTCATCGCTCTCGGTCGCGCCTCATGCGAGGCAAGCTCTTTCGAGATCACCCAGGAACTCGCCGAACGCGAAGAACTCTCTGGTCGCATTCAGGAGATCGAGCAACGGGTGCGCGCAGGCACATCAGCGCGCGAGGATCGTGAACAGCTTGCCTCCGACCGCGAGGCGATGGCTCGCATTGTCGCGGCCCATAACGCCCGTATCGCTTCCCTCGAACAGGCGGTCGTAGCGAGTTTGCCGGAACTCCAGCAGGAGATGCTGCGAGCAGCCAGCCGAGCCTCCCACACTGACGTTCCCTTTGAGTTCAGGTTCTCCGAGCGCTCCGACTCCGAGTGGATCGCCGTGCGCGACCACCCGGACGATCAGGAGCACGCCACGGACACCCGCGCACAGGTCGCGCGGCTGCTGCTCAGCTCAAGAGCGGGTGCGATCCAGCAGGTGTGGGGGGAGCTACTGGCGGAATGAGGCCCACCCCCCTCCCGTTTCAGCTTGCGTTATGCCTCAGGGCGTTTCGAGCCTGTCGGCAAGTCGGCGATGGGCACTGGATGAACGCTGCCGACTGAGTTCCATGTTGCTCTAGCTGTCCCTGCACGCACTCCAACAGCATCGACGGCTCCTTCGGACGCGCCCAAGTCCCGGCTGTTCGCCTTCTTGGACACGCGCGTCAAAGCCGGTAGCCCCTGTCCCAAGCAGCGTGGATCAAGTCTCAATGAGCGCTCTGCAACACCTGCTTCAGAGCCCCCCAATAGAACCCGCTCGGCAGGTCATGCGCCAAATGAAAAACGCCCTCTGGAGGGCGTTCAGGGCGGGGCCCGGCAAGCCGGTCCGTAGCCTGTCGCGAATTCCTTTACCGTGATGACGGAAAAGGGCCGCTCAAATACACTTCATGATAATCTACCCAAGCGGGATCGCTGTGTCAAGCCCGTTGTGGGAGTGGATCACGATGGACAACTCGAACTCGGATCGTCCTTACATCCTGGGCCTGGACCTGGGCGTGGCCTCGATTGGGTGGAGCCGTGTGGAATGCGATCCCGGCAAGGGATTCAAGCCCCTGGGCCTGCTCGGCGCGGGGGCCCACCTGTTCGAGAGCGGGACCGAGGGCACGGCGGCCGACATCGCCAAGGGCAAGGACGACGCCCGCAACGTCCAACGACGAACGGCCAGGTTGATGCGTCGCCAGACCTGGCGCCGGGCGCGGCGCAAGCGCGCCCTCCTCAAGACGCTGATCCGCCTGAACCTGCTCCCCAAGCCCGCCGCTCTCGGCTTGACCATCGGCGGAGACCTGAAGCGCCCGCTCGACATCGACGCGTACATGAAGGCGCTCGACGCGCGAATCACCACCCGCTGGGTTGCGCTTCGGGCGGCGCTCGGCAACGCGCCCAATCCCCACGCCGATCAGCAGCGCATGATATACGTGCTGCGTGAAGCGGCAGCGAAGGGCCCCGTCGAGCGGCACGAGTTCGGGCGCGCGCTCTATCACCTTGCTCAGCGTCGAGGATTTCTGTCTAATCGCCGCGCCGAGGCGAGTAGGAAGGACGAGGACGTCGGGAGGCTCAAGCAAGCCATCGGCGAGCTCGCCCAGAGGATCGAGGCGTTCGCCGGGTCCGGCGGCGTCCCGACGCTCGGCGCGTTCCTCGCCTCGCTCGACCCCGACGAGCAGCGGTTGCGAGGACGCTGGACGGCCCGCTCCATGTATCTGGCCGAGTTCGAGCGGATGTGGACCACGCAGGCGGCGACGATGGGCCTTAGTGAGGAATCGCGAAAGGAGGTCCATGGGGCGATCTTCTATCAGCGGCCGCTCAAAGACCAGAGCAACCTGATCGGTCGTTGCAGCCTGATTCCAAGCGAGAAGCGCTGCCCGATCGCCCACCGCCTCTATCAGCGGTTCCGGCTCTTGCAGGCGGTAAACCACCTCCAAATCGCGCCCCCGGCCTCGCCGACACGCGGCCTCACGCGCGAGGAACGCGACACGCTGGTCGACGCGCTCGCCACCCAGGGCGATCTGACGTTTCCTAAGCTTCGCGCGCTGCTCAAGCTCAAGAAGGGGACGACGTTCAACCTCGAACGCGGTGGCGAGACCAGGATGCCGGGCCATCGCACTGACGCCAAGCTCCGGGCGGTCTTTGGCGACCGGTTCGACGCATTCTCAAATGAAGACAAGGACCGCATGGTCGAAGACCTTCGCTCCTTCCGTCTCCCCGACCCGGCCAACGCGCCCTTGCTCAGGGGCCACGACGGCAAGATGGTCCGCTTGCGCAAGGTCCGCGTGGAGGCAGACGCCGGGCGGAAGATCGGGAAAGGGCCGAACGAGCGGTGGATACAACCTGCAAACAACCACCACATCCACAGGGCAAGGGCGGTGAGCAGCGCACGGTCTTTGAGTGGATCGCGCGGTCCGCGGCCTCCCTCGGCCGAATCCTGGGAGATCGGGAATCCAAGAACCATGACCCCGATGAGAGGCTGTTCTTCCCCGACGGCCTGACTTCCCCATGAGGCGCCGCCGTGCTCGACGCCCCCGCGACGACGATCTCCTGCTGCGTTCCGACGAGACCCAGGAGCGGGGATCGGCAGCAGCGTGGCGAGCCACGCAAGCAGGTGTGGCAATGGGCTGTGCACATGCCTGATGGCCGCAAACTGCGCCATAGGGAGCATCCGTTCTTCACCGAGATGCCGCCGCAAGCGCTGCTCACAAGGATTCAGGGCCTTCGATTCTCGCTCGACGAAGAGGAGCGGATCACGCTAGCTGATGCATTAGACCGAGCCAGGAGTGCGCTAGACACAAAGTCCGAGCACAACCTCTTCGTGAATCACCCCAAGTACGCCGAGCAGGGCGACAAGCTGGCGATGGCTATGGCCAGTGGTGGCATTGACGACTTTCACCGCTTTGTTCTCTTTCACCGGCGACTTGCCCGTTGGGGTGTGAAGCGGTTGGTTCGGCAGTTCGACATTGACGAGGACGATGCAGAGCAGTTCGGCATGCTCGGCCTGCTCGCCGCCGCAAGGCACTTCAAGCACGAGAAGGGCTTCCAGTTTTCGACCTACGCCACGACGGCCATTCATCAACGGTGCCAGCGCCACGGCCCCGAGCAGGCAATGCTCATTCGAGTTCCGTCGCTCGCCTACTGGCCATTGCACCGCTATCTCCGAACTGCCCAAAGGCTCGACGCCCGATCCGGCACTTGGGTCGGTGAGCAGTTTGTGGACTGGCTCACGAGGCGCTCGCCGCTCGTGGGCCTTCGCATCCGCCAGTTCCGCCGAGCGGTCGGCATTCGATCCCTTTCGGATCCCGGCGAACCGGAGTGTCTGTTGGCTCGCAAGCTTCCCAGCGACGAAGGCCTCCCGGATGCTGGGATGATGCTCCTCGACACTCAGTCCGTCGTCCGGCAATGCGTTGACCAGTTGGAGGAACGGGATGCCGAGATCCTCAAGCGTCGCTATGGGTTCAACAGCACCCCGGAAACTTTAGAGTCCATCGCCCGCAGCGTGGATCTGACGAAGGAGAGAGTTCGACAGATCATTCTCAAGGCGGAATCGACCCTCCGCCCACTCCTGGAGCAGAAGCTCGGATTGGACGCTACGCCGGAAGCCCGTTCTGACGAAGCGAATATGACGGGAGCGGACAATCCCGATGAACTCAAGCTCGGTGATGCGGCAACGGTTGAGGTGCTTGCGGCGATCCAACGGGCAAAGGACATAGGTGCCGTCTGCCTCAAACATCCGCTCGAATGCTTGCCAATGCTCGTGGTTGAACTCGTCTTGATCCGCCAGAGGGATCTGCATGAAGAGGTAGTTGCGGATCAGGTCGGATTGCTCAAGCGGGAGACCCGTCGAGTTGAGACTCTCGAAAATCTCATAGGGATTCTCTCCGGTGATCGTGATGACGACGAGAGAGAGGCGGTCAGTCACCGTGGTCAGCAGTCCCCTGATAGCCCGCTCAGATGCACCACCGTTCAAGGACGTACTCCGACTGCTGCCCAGACGGACCGCACGACGCATTGTGAGGGACTTTGGCGGCTTCGTCGGAGTTCCCGCTCGTTCGCCCCAAGCGAGGCCGAAAGGCCTCCCGAACGCCCTCCAAGAAACCCAGCATCTGGCCCAGCATCCTGAGTACCGCTGGGTGCCGCCGATTGCGACGGAAAGCGACAGTTTGCGAAATGGCCTTGGAGAGGCCAACGCTCAAAAAGCCTTGAATTGTGCGAGGAAAAGCGACGCTTTGCGAGACGGTGCGTCGGATTTCGAAAGTGCCCCCCGAAGGACTCGAACCTTCGACCCGCTGATTAAGAGTCAGCTGCTCTACCAACTGAGCTAGGGAGGCATCGCGGGGCCATGCGGCACCGCAGGGGGAGTTTAGGAGGGCCGGGCCGTTTGTCCAGCCCGCTTCAAGCGTCAGGTACCCGCCCAGGCCTCAGGTTCGGGGTGGGCGGCAGTCGCGGCGGGGCTGCGGAGTCGCGGGGCCGCGGGCCGAGCGGCATCGTCGCAGGCGGGGGCGCGAGCCCGGGGGCCGGTCCCGCGCGGTCCTGGAAGGGCGGGGGGCTCTGGGCGGCGCTGCGGGTTCCGCTCGGGTCCGGGTCAGCCCGCCGCACCCGGCGTGCGAAGGATGGGGTATCACTGGGGGATCACTGGGGGCCGGGGCACTCGACGGCGGTGTTCCCGAGGAGGGTTCGCATGTGTAGGCACCTGCTGGCGTGGGTCTGTGTGACGGCCTGTGTGTGGGTCATGCCGGGCGTGGCGTGGGCGCAGCCCGAGGACGATCCCGACGAACGCCGCACACCCGTTGACCCGCCGGACACCCGCGCCGGCGACACGCTGCGCTGGGTGCTGCGGGTGATCAATGGAGAGGCCCCGGGCGAGCTCACGGACCACTTTTCGCCCAGGTATATCGAGATCGGCGCGGCGAAGGAGGCGATCGACGCCACGACCGGTCTGCGCGCCAAGCACTTCAAGAACAGGCGCGTGTACCCGGTGGCGTGCTACGAGTCCGAGGAGAACCCCGACTCGCTGGACGGGGTGCTCACGGGCCAGGACGTGCGCGCATATCTGAGCGTGCTGCTGGTCTTGGACGCGAAGTCGGGGCTCATCGCGGGGCTGAACTACAACGCGACCGGGTTTGGCAGCCAGCCGGGCGACTGGAACTCGTTTGAAGGCGATGCGGGCTCGCTGGGTGGCGAGGTGAGCTTTGGGTGCTATGAGCTGGTGCCAGACCCAGCCGCCGGGGCAGGAACCTTGAGGGCGGTGTACGAGATCGACGAGCGGCGGATGCTGAACATCGGCGGCGTGTGGACGCTGTGGGCGGTGGGCGCGGTCGCGGAGAAGGTGGCGGCGGGCGATGGCGCGTGGACGGACGAGGTCGGACTGAGGGACGAGATGAAGTGCCTTCCGGGCGGATTCTTGTCGTCCAAGCCCGCGGGCACCAAGGTGACGCTCGCGACGCTGGCGCAGCGGGCGCTGTCGTTCAGCGACACGACAGCGACGGACCACCTGGTGGGCTGGGCCGGGAAGGCTCGCGTCGAGGCGTATATGACGGCGAGGATGCGGGATGCACGGCGCAACCTGCCCCTGCTGACGATGAGGCAGTACTTTCACCTCAAGCTCGCCCCGGAAGAGGCGACGCGCGAGGCGTGGTCTGCTGCGGCGAGAGAGGCCCGCGAGCGGATGCTGGCGGCTGATGGCGAGATCGGGGAGGGCTCGCCACGGTGGTCGGCGCTGGGCGCGTGGACCGAGCCCCTGTGGCTCGACCGCATCGGGCACTTTGCGAACGTCGAGGACATGGCCAAGACCATGGCGGACCTTCATCGTTTGGAGCAGCGCGAGGGCATGCGGCCCCTGGCGGCGGCGCTGCGGGACGACAGTGGTCCTCTGACGCTGGATGAGGGCGAGTGGAAGACTGTCGCGTACAAGGGGGGCAACGAGCCGGGGGCGCTCAGTCAGGCGTGGCTGCTGGAGCACACCGGAGGGCGTTGGTACGTGATGACGCTGGCGTGGAACAACGCGACACATCCGGTGGATGAAGAGCGGCTGGGGGCGCTGGCGAAGTCCGGGCTGTCGCTGCTGTCGAAGCACGCGGCGGAATCGGGGCCGCTGGCGCCGGCTTCGCCGACCCCCCCACCGCCCACGGACGCCAAGCCGGCGGGCGCGCCGTAGGCCCACCCACTATCATGGCGTCATGTCGTCCACCGACCCGAGCGCCGATGTGGTCATCTCGTGCAGCAACGTCGTCAAGCGATTCGGCGGGCGCGCGGTGCTGAACGGCATCAACCTGGACGTTCGCCGGGGCGAGACCATGGTCGTCATGGGGGGCTCGGGCAGCGGCAAGAGCACGATCCTGCGGCTGATGATCGGGTCGTTCGCGCCGGACGAGGGCGACATTCGGATGTTCGGAAGGTCCGTGCTCGGGCTGAAGGCGGAGGACCGCGACGAACTCCGCAAGCGGTTCGGGATCCTCTTCCAGTCCGGCGCGCTGTTCAACTCCATGTCGCTGTACGAGAACGTGGCGCTGCCCATCCGGGAGCACACGGAGCTGGACGCGGCGATCATCGACATCCAGGTGAAGATCAAGCTCGAACTCGTCGGGCTGCTCGAACACTCGGACAAGTACCCCTCGCAGATTTCCGGGGGCATGAAGAAGCGGGCCGGGTTGGCGCGGGCGCTGGCGCTGGACCCCGAGATTCTCTTCTATGACGAGCCGTCCGCGGGGCTGGACCCCGTCACCAGCGCACAGATCGACCAGCTCATCGTCGATCTCTCGCGGAAGCTGGGCGTCACGAGCGTGGTCGTCACGCACGAGATGGACAGCGCGTTCACGATCGCGGACCGCATGGCGATGCTCGACCGCGGGACCATGCTGATGGTCGAGACCCGCGACTGGTACGACCGTCTGCGGAAGGTCCCGGAGGCGGAGGCGGCGGGCCTCTCCGACGCGGAGCGCCTGGTCCGGCAGTTCCTGCGTGGCGACGCGGATGGACCAATCACGGCCCGCAAGGACCAGGGCCAGCTCGAGCGGGCGTTGCTGGGCCCCATGACAGTTTCCAGCATGCCCAGCCTGACGCCCACGCGGACCTAGGCAGCGCAAACGCACATCCGCCGTTCCCAATACTCAGCCGTGGACACTCTCGTCAACCAGCACTTCCCGGTCACGATCGACCAAGCCCGGGCGGCGCTTCGCGACCTCGGGGGGAACCCCGTGAGGCTCGCCAGGCCCGTACTCGTGCTTGATGGCTGGCACGGCCCGTGGCTGCTCTCTCAGCGTCTTGCGCGCCGGCTCAGCAGGGCAACGAGCGGTGCCGCAAGTGACTTTCTCGCGGTGGGCTATCCGTGGGCGCTCAGCGTGGAAGCGGCGGCAAGGCACGCGATGCGCCGCGTGAGCGCCATGGGATGGCTCGACCGCGAGATCGACATCGTGGGCCTCTCGATGGGCGGGCTGGTCGCGAGGACCATCGCGGGCGGGCTGCACGGCGTCGGCGGCGGGGGCCGGGTGCGCGCGGTGCGGGTCTTCACGGTCGCCTCGCCCCACCGTGGCGCGATCTTCGCCGACCGCGCCACGATCGACCCCGCTTCCGGCCAGATGAAGGCGGGCTCGGCGTTCCTAACCGCACTGGACGCGGCACTCGCAGAGCGGACCTACGAGCTCCGGTGCTATGCGGTGCTTCGGGACTGGCTGGTGGGCGCCACGCGGACGGCGCCGGAGGGGATGCACCCGGTGTGGGTCGATCTGCCGGGCTGGCGCCGCGCGATTTCGCACTTCGTGGGGCCCTACGACCCGCGGCTGCTGTTTGAAATCGCGCGCGTGCTACGCGGAGATGCGTCGCTGGCCACGCCGTCGGCACCGCCAATGAACTGAGTCCCGGCGCTGTCGCCCCGTGGAATCAGGTCTTACCGATGGTGAGGGATGCGGGCTTCTCGCGGCGGAGCTCCGCGGCGACCTTTTCCCACCCGCTGCCGAGTTCGCCGATGGGGTCCGGCGGCACGATGGACACCTTTTTCTCGCCGAGCTTGGCGTGGCCGGAGCGCACTCGCTCCTGGAACGCGAGGCATTCGGCGAGCAGACGCCCGAGGATCTCGCTCTCTTGGACGTTGGCGACGCGCTCACCCTGGACATAGATGATGCCACGGCGGTCGCCCGCGAAGACCGCGACGTCGGCACCCTCGGCCTCGCCGGGGCCGTTGACGATGCAGCCCATCACCGCGACCTTCATCGGGACCGTGACTTTGTCCGCGAGTTCCCTGCGCACGTCCTGCACGAGAGTGAAGAGGTCTACCTGAATGCGGCCGCAGGTCGGGCAGGCGATGAGATCCACGCCGCGCCGTTCGCGCAGGCCCAGGGACCAGAGCAGTTCAAGCCCGTCCTGCACCTCGAAGATGGGGTCGTTGGCGTAGGAGATGCGGATGGTGTCGCCGACTCCCTGGCAGAGCAGGGCCGAGAGGGCGGCGACCGAGCGGATGCACCCCGTCTCCTTGGGCCCGGCGTGAGTCACGCCCAGGTGCATGGGGTGGTCGAAGCGCCGCGAGATCTCCGTATAGGCGTCGATGGTGATCGCGGCGTCCATGGACTTTGCGGAGATGGTGATGTCGTAGAAGTCCTGCTCGTAGAAGACGTCGAGATACTCCTCGAGCTTGGCGATCATGATGGCGAGGAGGTAGCCGTGGGCGCGATCGGAAAAGACGGCGCCGAGTTCTTTCTGGCGCTTCTGCTTGTCCTTGCGTTCGATGATCGAGCCCTCATTGACGCCCACGCGAATGGGGATGCCCCGGGCCTTGCACGCGCGGATAACCTCGACAACTTGCGCGCGGTCGCTGATGTTGCCCGGGTTCAGGCGGATCTTGTGCACGCCCGCGTCGATCGCCTCGAGCGCGCGCTCGAAGTGAAAGTGGACGTCCGCCACGATGGGCACGCGGACCTGGGGAAGGATCTCGCGGAGGGCCTGGGTGTCCTTCTTCTCGGGCACGGCGACGCGGACGATGTCCGCCCCCGCCGCGGCGAGCTTGTGAATCTCCGCGACGCACTTGTCGACGTCGTGCGTGTATCCGGCGGTCATGGTCTGGACGGAGACCGGCGCGGGGGTCGTGGGGTTGCCCTGGCGGTCGGGAAGGCCGCCCCCAATGCGGACCACTCCCACGCGGCCGTCTCCCACACTGATCTGCCTGGTCTGGCGCCTTGGGTTCATCGGGGCAACTGTAGGGAGTCGGGCCCGCGCGCCCTGCAAGGCGGGCGGGCTACGGCCTTGGCGGCCTGTGCGAGCGGGCTGTCAGGCCACGCAGCAGCCCGGGCACACGGTCATATCCGGGCTCTCCGGGCTGGATGCCGTCCACTTCCGGGGTGCGCCAGGTCAGCATGATGATGCCCGCGAAGATCAGGGGCAGGGACACCCCCGCGAGCCCGAGCTGGGTGCTTGTGCCGCTCTGGGCCGGTTCGTTGCCCGTAGCGACCAGGAACCGCTCCCCGGCGTGCCCGATGAACCCGGCGATGAAGGTGCCCGCGGGCATCAGGCCCATCGCGATGGTGGACATGACCGAAGACACGCGGCCACGCATGACGTCCGGCACCAGGTGCTGCATAGCGGCGGCCATGGAGTTCCACGTCCACATCCAGAGCGCTCCCACGCCGAACATCAGGAGTAGCCCCCAGACCGGGTCGCTCACGAGGGCGAAGGCGAAGAGCAGCAGCCCGCTAACGCCCACGCACAGCGGGATGAAGTGGTGCATGGGGTACCACCTCGGGAGGTGCTTCATGGCGAGCCCGCCGGTGACCGCCCCAAACCCCATGATCGCGAGCAGCACGCCGTAGGAGTCCTCCTTGCGGTGGTACACCTCCGAGACGATGAGCGGCATGACCTGCATGATGGGCGTGGCAAAGACGGCGAAGAGCACAGTGGCGAAGAGGAGCGCGCGGGCACCGCGGTTGTTCCAGACCCACAGCACGGCGTTCTTGGCGTGCGAGAGGACCTCCCGGGGCCTCCTCCACATTCCCCGCATCTCGGGCGGGGCGGGCGCATCGGGCGTGGTCAACACCGCCAGCATGACAACCACAAACGTCGCGGCGTTGAAGAACAGGAGTGCGGCGGCACCGCGCGAAGTTCCCTGGACCTCCGCGGCGGCAACGGAGGCGGAGACGACGCCCACGCCGTGCGTCACCGGGCTGCGAAATGCCCGCATGATGACGCCCCCGACCGCGGGCCCCACGACGCGAGCCATGTTGAACGAGATGCCGTTGAGCGTGATCGCGCGGGTGAGGTCGGACTTGGGCACGAGCCTCGGCGTCAGCACCTGCCACGCGGGCACGTTGAAGGCGACCACGACTCCCTGCATCAGCGCGAGGATGAGGAACACGACCGGAGTGGCAGCGCCCGCCGCAACAACCCCCGCCATGGCCAGGGCGATCACCATCATCGCGGCCTGGGTCCAGATGAGCAGCGCGCGCCGGTCAACGCTGTCCGCGACGACGCCGCCCAGCATGCCGAGCACGAGCATGGGACAGAGCTGGGCCGCGGCGAGATATCCAAGCCACGCCTCGGACTTGGTTTCTTGTGCGATGATCCATCGGAGCGCGACGAACTCGAACCACGTGCCGACATAGGACCCGAACGCCGCGAGCCAGATGGTCCGGAAGTGCCTGTGGCGGAGCACCCCCCAGCGGGAGGTGTCGCCTGCTGAGTGTGTGTGTGTTCCCCCGCTGTCCACCTCGCGCCGGCTCCTTCCTTGGAGGCTGATATTAGGGGGCCCTCGCCCCGGAGCCCGAAGGCGGCCAAGGATGGTCCATGCGGGTGGTCATCATCGCCGACGCCTTGTTCGCCAGCCGCGAGCGCCCGCTGCTGGAGCGCCTGGAGGTCGGGCTGGCGGACGAGGGCGTGCGGGTCATCCACGCGGTGCCGGAAGAGGCCCGCGCCACGGGGGCGGAGGGGCTGTACAGCCGAGCGCTCCGGTACACGGGCCGGTCGCTGGCGCTGACGCGTCCGCTGCAGGCAATGCGGCTGGCGGGGGCGATCACCGCCATCGACGAGGCCGAGGGAGGCGCGGGGATCAACCTTGTGCACGCCTTTGGCGGGTCGGTGTGGAAGCTCGCGCGGGGCGTCGCGGAACAGCTCCGGGCCGGGCTGGCGCTGGAGGTCTGGCGGTCCGGGCTGGTGCCAAACGTGCCCTCCAAGCTCGGGTCCTCGGGAATGAACGCCATGCTCCTGACACCCGACACAGCCATCGAGCGGCTGCTGGTGGCGCAGGTGGGGTCGGACGTCCGCACTCGCTGCTGCCGATGGGGCGTGCACGCGCCGCTCCAGCCGCGGGCGGTGCTGCCCCCGGAGCGCACGTGGACGGCGGCGCTGGTCGGTGCCGGGCTGGACACCGGGGCGTACGCGGCGGCGCTCCGCGGGCTCGCGGTCGCGGCGCGCGTGAGGCCCGACATGCACGTCTTTGCGGACGCGGTCGCGGCGCGCCGCGCGGGGCTCTGGCCGGTCGCGCGCGGGCTCGGGCTGCTTGACCGGCTGTCGCTCATCGAGGAGCTGGAGGGCCGCCGCGACCTGCTCATGCAGGCAGACCTGCTGGTGCTCCCGGAAGCCCGGGGAGACCAGCGGAGCGTGCTGCTGGAGGCCATGGCGACGGGCGTCGTCGTCGTCGCGGCGGCGGACCCGCTGGTGACCTCGCTCCAGGACGGGCGCACCGCACGCCTGGTCACCGATCACGCCGCGTGGGGGGCGGCGTTCACGGATGTTCTGACCAACGAAGCGCGAACCCGCGCCCTGGCGCTGAGCGCCAACGAGTTCGTGCGCACCACCGCGCGCGTCAGCGACTTTGTGAGGAGCGTTCTCGGCGCGTACCAGGCTCTCGCACCGGACAGCGCTCTACCGTTTGGCGCCAAGGCCTGACCCACACCTCTTCGCATGACCGACCAACCACACAAACCCGAGCCAGACCCGGCGCAGACGCCGTATGACCTGGAGCCTGACGTCGCGCCACCCCAGGAGAGGCCGCCCGCGCCGGGGCCGCTCAAGGCGCCACCGAAGGCAAACCTCGACGCCCCGCCTCTGCTTGATGACGTGGACGACGATGCGGACCTGACAGCGGACCCCGAGGTGGAGCGAGTGCTCAAGGGCGAGACCCGGCCCGCGCGCACGCCCGCGGACACGACCGAACAAGCGGCGGAGCCCGCGCCGCCACTTGTCACACCGGGCCGCCTCTCCGCCCAGCACCTGGCCATCGCCGGGGGCGTGGTGGCGCTCGGTGCGATGATCGTCGGCGCGTGGGGGGCTGGCGAGCAGTGGCTGGGAGGGGCGGTCATGGCGGCGTACCTCACGCTGCTGCACACGTGCACGGGTGTGCTGGCGCTGGGAGCCGCGGCCCACCTTCACGCCCGACGCCTGGGACCTCTGGACCTTGTCGCGGCGAGGATGCTCCTGGCGGTGGCCGGCTTCATGCTCGTCGTGATGCTGCCCGTGCCCGGCCCGGTGGCCCTGGCGCGCCCGATCGCGGCTGTGGGAGCGGTCGGCGTGTACCTGCTCCTGATGGGCGTGCTGTTCAGGCCCGGAGCGCAGCGCTACCGGGCGATGGTGGCCCTGCACGCGGTCTGCGCCGCCCTCGCGTGGCTGCTCCTGTCGCTCCATAGCTGGATTGTGGAACTCCGCACCGAGCCCCTGCCCTGAGCATGCCCGGGCCGACTACGCTTGGGCTCACAGGGTGTAGCTCAGCTTGGTAGAGCGTGTGGTTTGGGTCCACAAGGTCGCAGGTTCGAATCCTGTCACCCTGATTCCTTCGGCCTCTCCCCACCCGGGGGTATGCGAGCCTGACGGGCGACCGTACAAGGACCTTGGGGGCATTGCCACCGAGGGCGTGGTCCCGAACGGATCGCTCTCGGCTCCGGGCGCGCGGTGGATCAGAGAATGAACCTGACTGAGGAGACAACAATCCGCGCGTTCATTGACCCGCGAAGGCGTCCGCGGTGGCTCTGGATGGTCTCCTCGACCAGAAGGCGAGACCTTGACTGCCTCAATCACTGTGCCGATCTCGACGGGCGATTCGCGACATGGCTGCCCGCGAATACGGATGCTGTTGCTCTGCTGCGATCCCACGGTGCCCCGGCGGATTGCTATCTCATGTCCTCCGTAGAGCAGCTTGACGGACGGGTGTACACGCTGGAGGTCGCGGTCAGGAGAGTGGAAGAAGCCGGCTGGGGCTCGCTGGTCGTCTGCATCCCGGGCCAACTCGCGTACTACTACGACGAACTCGGAGAGCGCCGCGCTCTGCTCTTGCGAGACGACCAGGGCAACCGGGAAACATCCATCGCCGCCCCCACCGCCTGAAGGCTTCCCTCACGATCCCGGCCGCTCCAGGTTTTCCAGTTCGCCCTCGCGCCCTGCACGGCGGAGCATCTCGCCGGCGAGCGTCAGCAGCATCTGCTTCGCCGCGGGCCTGGCCCGTGCCCCTCGCTTCAGCTCCGCCACCGCGTCGTCCAGCCGCCCAGATGCGTGCAGGGCGAGCGAATAGTCTCGCGCGACCGCCGGCTCTCTCGGGGCACGCCGCGACGCTTCTTCCAGCTCGGCCACCGCCCGCTCGGGCGAGCCCGTAACAAAGAGCACACGCGCCAGCCCGACCCGGGCCAGGGCGTCGCTCGGCCGATCGGCCACCCGATCCTCGAACATTCTCACCGCATCCGCGGCGCGCCCGTCCTCGATCATCAGGCCCGCGAGTTGCTCACGGCTGAGCACGGACGCAGGCCGCGACGCGAGCGCATCGCGCAGCGTCTGTTCCGCAGCCGCCCGTTCCCCCTGCCTGGTGAGCAGAAACGCCAGGTCGGCGGTGTTCTGGTCGCTCGCCCGGCCCGCGCGATGCAGCGCCTCCAGTTCCCGGATCGCGCCCTGCGCGTCACCCGCGACCAGACTCAGCCAGGCGGCCCGTGTGGAGGCCTCGGGCGTGAGGTCGAGCCCGATCCCTCCGCTCCACCATGGGCCCGCGAGGCGGTACAACCTCGCGCCGGCCTCGGCGCTCGCACGCTCTTCCGCCGGCACGCGTGCCTGGGCGAGCGCGTCCTGGAATGAAACCGTCACCCGCTCGTCAAGACGTCCCGCACGGATAACGAGCAACCTCACCGCGGCCGAGTGCACGAGCAGCCCCGCGGCGAGCAGCGTGAGACACAGGAACGCAGCCCCGGCACGGGTCACCCTGCCTCCTCTGCGGAGTTGCGCCCGGGCGAAGACGACATCGCGGTCGCGAAGCACGCGGATCGCCTTCCAGGCCACGTACGCCGCGATGATGGCGACCGGAGCCGCCATGAGCAGGGGCACGCGGTCGTACAGCCCGCGGAGGGTGAGAAACGCCCCGACACCAACCGCGAGGCACAGGATCTCCTCGGGCCAGGTGAGGTCGTATCGCACGGGGCTGGCGGTGGCGAGCGCGGGACGCCCCAGAGACATGGAGAGCGCCGCGTGGGGGCACGCGCCGACGCAGTCCAGGGACTTGATGCAGTTTCTGTCGAACACCGCTCCGTGCAGGCGGACTTCGTCGTGCACGCGCACGCCCGCGGTGCACGCCGCGGTGCACAGGCCGCACTGGTCGCAGGCCCTGGGGTCCACCGTGACCCGCGCGACCGCGAGGTGTTCCGCGGGGAGGAGGAACCCGCCGTAGGGGCAGGCATAGCGGCAGAGGCCCCGCGCCCCCAGGAACAGGATGACCAGCCCGCCACACACGAGGAGGAACGGGATGGCGACCGCGAGCGAGGGCAGCCCTTCCCAGAGCGAGTTCGTGGAGAGCGCCAGGCTGAAGCCCGGGAAGGGCGGCCCGGCGACCGCGGCGGCGGCCTCCGGCCACACGGGCCTGAGCGCCGGCCCCAGCACAACTCGACCGAACGTCGGCCAGAGAAACATGTACGAGGCGAGCGCGAGCGGCGCATAGCCCAGCAGCCTTGAGCGGAACATGTGGGGGCGCAGACCGAGGCGCCGAAGGAGCCACGCGGCGAGGTCCTGCAGCGCGCCCACATGGCACACCCAGCCGCACATGAAGCGCCCCAGGATCGCCGTGGTCAGCAGCGCGAGCGCAAAGAGGATCGCCCCGGGCGTGATCTCTCCGAGTTCGAGGAGCTTCATCGAGTCCGAGAGGACAAAGCGTCCGACGGACTCGCCGGTGATCCACCAGTGCAGTACATGCGCGACCATCAGGAGGTGCACGCTCAGCAGGACCCCCAACCGCCACTTCGCCGTCGTGGACGCGCGGGGTTGTGGCCTCCCGCGGCGAGGCCGCAGCACGGGGAGTGCGACGCTCCTGCCTGTGTCAGTCTTCGGTGTGACCGGTCCAGTGCTCATGCCCGACGCCCATCAATAAAGATAAACGTATCCTATATTATGGCGGGGCGGTGGGACTTGGGCAAGGCGATTCCGCCGGTGTCTCGCCGGGGGCTACCGACGTGGACGCCGCCCCCGAACTCGGCAGAGACTCTCGGACCAAGACCTGATCCGACCTCGGTTCCTACCCCAGCCTCAGGCTCAGGTAGTGGAACCCCGCGACCACCAGCGAGTGGTGGATGACGCCCGCGCGGATGAGCGTGGACACCTCGGCAAGGGGCACGAGTCTCACGCCGATCTCCTCGGTCGCGTCGAGGTTCTGACCGGTCGATGGCATGGCGTTGAGAACAAGCCCCGTGAACGTGTGGTTGTTCATGAGCGCCGGGTTGGAACTGACCCGCCCGATGATCTCCACGGGGTCACCCGCGTAGCCGGTCTCTTCGAGCAGTTCGCGGGCGCATGCCTCCGCGGGGCTCTCCCCCTCGTCGATGCACCCGCCGGGGAGTTCGAGCGTGACCTCCCCCGTGCCATGCCGGAACTGCTCGATCATCACCACACGCCGATCCGGGGTGATGGCGGCGACGTGGGCCCAGTCGGGCGAATCGAGGTAGTCAAAGACACCCTCCTTGCCGGAGACGGGTGAACGCGCGCGCCGGCTGCGGAGCGTGAACATGCGCGTCGAGACCACGTCCGTCGGCGGCGAAACGAGCCAAGGCTGGACGAGTCCGAGGAAGGCGCTGTCGGGCTTTGATCGCATGCAATAGCCTCATCGGACACGGGAGCACCCGGGCTGCGGGGGGCCAGTTCCGAGCAGGGCCCGCACGGTTCGATAAGCGCGAACCCCCCCCACTTGTCCGCCGAAACCGTACACCCCGACCTCCCAACAAGCGTGCAGGAGGCCTATGGAAACGCTGATGGGTCTGTGCATGGGCCTGGCACTCGCGGCGGCGTGCGGGTTCCGGGTCTTTCTCCCGCTGCTGGTCATGAGCATCGGCGCCCGCGCGGGCCTGATCTCGCTGGGCGACAACTTCCAGTGGCTCGCCTCCTGGCCGGCGATCGTCGGCTTTGGCACCGCGGCGGTTCTGGAGGTTGGGGCGTATTTCTGGCCTTGGCTCGACCACGCTCTGGACACGGTCGCCACCCCCGCCGCCATCGTCGCGGGCACGCTCGCGACGGCCTCGCAGATCGAGGGCATGAACCCTGCGCTCACCTGGCTCACCGGGCTCATCGCGGGCGGGGGACTCGCGGGCGGCACGCAGGCGGCCACGGTCTCGACGCGCGGGGTTTCGACGGTCACCACGGGCGGGCTGCTCAACCCGATCATCAATGCCATTCAAGCCGCGGTCGCCGCGGTGCTCTCGGTGCTCGCGGTCGTCGTGCCGATCGCGGCGGGCCTGCTCGTGCTGAGCGTGGCGCTGCTCGTCGTGGCGTTGGTCATCCGTCGGGCGCGGAAGCGGCGCGAGGCCCGGGAGGATGCGGTGCTGAGGCTGGCGGCGTAGGGCCCGCGGCTCCAGGCCGCAGAGCCGCTACGCCAGCCCGCAGAGCTTGTACAGCACACGGGCACCCACGTTCGCGTCCCACTCCGGCTCGGCCTTTGGCCCCGGTGCGACTTCCACAAGGTCAAAGCCCACAACCCGCTTCCCGCTCCTGCGGAGGCAATCCAGCAGCATGACGGCCTGGTTGAAGGAAAGGCCCCCGGGAACGGGCGTGCCTGTGTGCGGGCACAGCGAGGGATCGAGCGCATCGATATCGAACGACACGTAGACCAACTCGGGCAGTTCGCGCACGATGGCCTCTGCGACGGTCGGCCAAGGCGTGCCCGCCATCTGCTGCTCCGCGAGCGCGTCGTCGTAGAACACCTTCACGCGGTCGCCGGCCTCGTCGGCCATCTGCATCTCTCGCTCGCCAAAGTCGCGGATGCCGACCTGCACGAGCTTCTTCACTCCCTCGATCCGCGTAAGGACGTTGTGCATGATCGACGCGTGCGACCAGCGGAAGCCCTCGAACTCCTTGCGGAGATCCATGTGAGCGTCCACGTGCAGCACGCCGATCTCCTCGAACTCGTCGGCCACTGCTTCGATGGCGCCAAAGGGCACGCTGTGCTCCCCCCCGATGACGCCGGGCACCTTGCCGTTCTTCAGAATGCGCGCAGCCTCGCCGTAGACCCACTCGTTCACAGCCTGGCAGGCGTCATTCACCTTCTTGATGGACTTGGCCATGGCCTTGGGCACCTTGCCGCTTTCCGGCGCGCCGCCCTGGGCGATGACGGGCTCCGCGGCCTTGCCGGCCTCGCGGGAGAGCTTGCGGATCTTCGCGGGCTCCTTCAGCATGCAGATGCCCCGCTCGTACACACGCCCGAATCGCCGGTCGAACAGGTCCACCTGCATGGACGCGTCGAGGATCGCCGCGGGGCCGCCCGCCGTCCCCCTTCGATACGACGTGGTGGCGTCGAAGGGCACGGGAACGAGCACGACCTTCGAGTCCTTCTCGGTGAAGGGGAGCCCGAACACCCCTGAACCCGGCGTGGCGGCGGCGTCAGCGTCGAACGTCATGGCAGGCCTCCTCATGCAACGCCCACACAGTACCCGCACCTCCCCCGACGTATCCTGTGATCTGGCGTGAAGTACTGCATGTTCATCCTCGCCGGCGCGCCCGACGACCCGCTTGATGCACTCGGGGGCGGCACGCCGCTGGACCGCGTCGCGCCCGGAGCGATCGCCGCCCTCGCGGCGAGCGGCAGGGTCGGGATCGCCGGCACAACGCCCGACGGGATGGACCCGGGCCCGGACACGGGCACGCTCAGCCTGCTGGGCTATGACCCGAGGGCCGAACATCCGGGGCGGGCGGCACTGGACGCGCTGGCGGCGGGCCTCTCGCCCGGACTTCAGGAACGGGTCCTGTGGCTGAGCCTGCTCTCCGTGGGCCCGCCGGATGGCAGGCGCCCCGGCCCGGTGCTCAGCGCGACCCCGGCGATTTCGCCCGAAGAGTCGGCGGCCCTGATCGACGCGGTCCTCGCGGCATGGCGCGACACGGAACTGGGGGTGCCGGGCCCGCGCGTGCTCGAGCGGGGGGCGTCGCGGGCTCTGCTGGCCGAGCCCGTGACGGAGCCGCCGTCGCCGACGGCCACAGCGCCCTGGTTCCTCGTCGGGACGCCGTGGCAGCAGCACACGCCCAAGGGGCGAAGGCCCGAGCACAAGCGGCTTGCACGCCGGCTTGAAGTCGCCTCGGAGGTGCTCTCGGCGCACCCCATCAATGCGGCGAGGCTCGAGGAGGGACTTGCCCCCGTCAACGCCGCGTGGCTCTGGGGTGGGGGGAGGCTCGCGGACGTTCAGCCGTTTGCGGCACGCTTCGGCGTCCGGGCCGCGTTCTTCTCAACCTCGCCCCTTCCCGCAGCGATCGGGGCCTGGCTGGGGATGGAGAGCCACGTGCTGGCATTCGAGCAGATCGCGCCCGAGGCCATCGCGTCTTTGCGGACGTGCGACCTTGTCGTGGTGCATGATTCGAGCCCGCACGAGTGCGCCGTCCGGGGTGACGCCGCCGCAAAGATCGCGGCGATCGAGCGGATCGACCGGGAGCTCATCGCGCCCGTGTACGCGAACCTGTCGCAGGAGTGCGGCGACCCGGAGGCACACGCGGGCATGCCGGGCTGGCGCCTGCTGGTGACCAGCGACCACGCGTCGCCATGCGATCTCCGCCGGCCTGACCCGGGCATGGTCCCGGTGCTTCTCGCGGGGGCTTGGGTCCGCTCGCTGGTGCAGCGGCCGTTCTCAGAAGCGGCGGCCCAGGGGTCAGACCTCGTCATCGACCCGGGCTACACGCTCATGGAGTTCTTCCTGCGGGGCGGGCTCGCAAAGGTCCGGGGACGGTGACCACCACGCCGCTAAACGCAACAACCCGCCCTGTGGGGGCGGGTTGTGCAAGTGGGCGCGGAGGGATTCGAACCCCCGTAGGCTTACGCCAACAGATTTACAGTCTGCCCCGTTTGGCCACTCCGGCACACGCCCAGGGCCCGCGGCACGCTGCCGTGGGGCAGAAACATACGCCCCTTCGCCTCAATCCTCAAGGCCGGAGCCAGGAGCAACGGAACAGGCCCGGGGGCTAGCGGCCGGGGCGAACCCGGGCCATAGGCGTGCCCGGGGACTTCGGACTACCCCCGACGTGCCCCGGCTGTTCTGCGGCGGGCGGGTCCACGCCTCGTGCCGCCATCAGACGCGACACCCGCGGGGTGAGTGGCCTTCCCGCGGCCGTGACCGCGGTACGGAGGGCATGGTCGCTGACGAGCATGGCAAGCACCGATGCGCCTGAGTCTACAGGTGCCAGGGCTTCGAGCTCGCGCAGGAGGGCACGGTCCGCCCCGAGGCGACGGGCGATGGCACGGAGCGCATGCCCGCCCGGGTCGCGCCTCAGACGCTCGGCGCGGAGCGTCGCCCCCACGGCCAGGAGCACGAGCACCGCGGCGACTGCCCCTCCCCAGATCAGCCAGCCCCACGGAGCACCCGACGCCGCCTCGGCCTGATCCTCCAGCCAGATGGGCGCGACCTGCGGGTTCGCCACGGTCGAGAGCACAATCATCACGCGGCACCCCCACCGGTGCCCCGGCCCGAGGTCCAGGAGGAACGCACCTGCACCTCTGCGCGGGTGCGCACGCGCTCGGCTCTTCCCCGGACGCGCGCATCGCGATCCTGCTCCGCGAGCTGCACGAGCTTGGGCCCCCAGCGCTCCCACCCGCCCCGCAGAGGCAGAACGCGCGAGAGGAGCCAGACGCCGGCAAGCCGGGTGAGGCTCTCGGGAGAGGCGAGGAGGCCGACGATGTCTTCATCGACCGGTGGTGCGGTCGCGCCCGCCATCGCGCCCGAGACGATCAGCCTCAGCACACTCGCGCGCACACGATGGTGCGGATCGGCCTTGAGTTCCAGGATGCGGTCTCGGAGCGCCGCCGGCGCCGGGCCCCGGCCCCGGTGGCCGAGCGCGTCCACGGCGTTTGCTCTCACGCGGGGATCGTCGCTCGCAAGAAGCGTCGGTGCGAGTTCGTGCCCTGGGTCACCCTCGCAGAGGGCCGAGGCCGCCGTGGCACGCACACGCGCGTCCGCGCCCGCTCCCCCGCGGCAGAGCGGGGCAAGCTCGGACGTAAGACCCCGTGCCAAGCCCAGCTTTCGGACAAGCGAGAGAGCCGCGAGCTGGCGCGCGGCGCTCGCCCGGAGTTCCCCGCGGAGCGCCGCGTCGAAGGCCACGGGGTCGGCGGCAGCGCCCGCGATGGAAGCCACCGCAGGCCGCGGGGCCAGCGCGTGCGCGGTGGCCCGCACCCCCGCGCAGGGGCTCCGCGTGAGCAGACCCGCCAGCCTCAGGGCCCCTGCACCGGCCCCGGGACCCGCCAGCAGTTGCAGGGTGGCGGCGTGCGCCACTCGTGCATCCGGATCCAGCGAGAGCTCGGCCCGCAGCGAGGCATCGCCGCTCCGAGTCGCGGCCAGTCGGACGCGCGGCGCCGGGTCCGTGATGATGGACGCGCCGAGTTCCCCTGGGATCGGCCCCGGGCCTTGGGCCAGGGCAAAGGCAAGGCCCCACCTGGGCCCTTCAGGCCAGCGTGCCACGACACTTGGGGCCGGCCACAGGTCGGTGCCAGCGGGCGCGCCAGCCGTGACCTTTGCCCAGCGGTCGCGCCGATGAGGGTGCACAAGCAGGTGCGCCGCGTCGAAGACCAGCGATTTTTCGAGAGGCGTGCCCCGGGCGCGCAGCCGCCGCTCGGAAGCAGACCTGTATCCCGGGTAGCGGAGCCAGTCCATGGCGCGCCGGCCCGCCAGAGGGAGCTTGGTGACGTTGAGAACGGTCTTGAGGGCCGCCGCGATGCCGGGATCGAGCGAAGCGAGGACGGACGCAAGCCTGTGGGCACCGGAGACGGCGTCCTCGCGGAAGCGCATCTGGCCTTGGGCCAGTGCGATCACCCCGACCAGCACGCCACGCCGCCGGTGTTCGGGAAACGTCGCGAGCGCCTGCGCCAGTGCCAGCCTCAGGGCATTCTCGGCGCGCGGGGCGTCGTCACTCGGTGGTCCCGCGAGCCCCGAGAGCGACACCGAGAGCCGCACGATGGCACGCTCGGCCTGGGCCGCGACTTCGGAGCGACGGTCAACGAGCAGTGCAGGAAGGGCCTCGAAGAGACCCGGGTCGCCCGACTCTTCGGCGAGCAGGGCCAGCGAGCGTCTGGCCGCGGGAACCGGGTCCGTGGCGAGCGGCCCAACCACCGCGTTCCAGGTACCGGCGCCGAGCGTGCGGGCGAGCGCGCGGTGGTCTTCGGAGAGCCGCGAGTAAACGCGGGCAAGTTGGGTGATGGCAGCGTGTGACTGGCGGCGGTACCTCGCCTCAATCCATGGAATCACACCAGTTGCGCGAAAGAAGCGAACCGCCGGGGAGCGGCCCTCGAATACGGTTTCGGCCGCCAGCTCCAAGAGAGCCGGCGCAGCCTCCGCGGACTCTTCGGGTGCGCAGCCCAACAGCACGTCGCCCAGTGCGGCGATGCGGAGACCCGGAGCCAGGCGAACAACCTGAGCCAGGCGTTCTGAGAATGTATGATTGGGTCTTGACACGAGCCGAGATCCTGATCGACTGTACCGCCCGTGGCTCGGGAGATAGCAAAACCCGAACCGGAGGTGACACTAGCCGACAGCGTACGAGCGATTGGGTTTGGGTTCCGATCAGTAGCACCTATGGTGTGAAACTTCTGACGCCTCGCGGAGTATACCTGCGGTGCGTTTTTGGATGGGGAAGCAGGCGAGAGTCGGACCTGAGAACTGTGCCACGGCATTGGTGCGCCGTCACGGGGCAAGGGCCCGATACCAACATGAAGGGCAAAGAGAGAGGCCCTTCGAGCGGTGCTGGGCCATGGCGCGGAGGGTGCCGGCCCGAACAGAGGTTTCTCGATGAATCCCGTTCAAGCAAAGCCGAATCTTCTTCAATCGCACCAAGTCGTTCTCTATAACCGGGCGCTTCACCCGGAACTCTTCTCGCTCAAGGGCCGCAAGCTCCTGTCGCACGGCGAGTACGAACTCGAAGCCTGGGTGATGCCCGGGCAGCACCTGCTCCGGTTCTCGCACAGGGCGGCGTGCCTCACGGAGCTCGTCACCGACCAGGACCGCAGCGTGCCCTCGCAAGGCATCGTCTCGGCGTTCCTTTGCACGAGCGAGCGGGACTACGAGCATGCCTTCCCGGAGAGCAAAGTGACCTACATGACCACGGTCACCACCGAGGCTCTCAGCCAGAACCTGTACCAGTCCACCTACGAGGAAATGCTCGACCTCGCGAGGCGGAACCAAGCCCTGGCTCACAAGTGGCAGGACGAGGCGGGCAAGTGCCTCTCGGTGATCGACACCCAGCGCATGACCCGGGAAGTCCACATCCAGACCTACCACATGCTCGCCTCGGGGGGCGTCGTGCTCCGGACGCAGACCATCTTTGAGCATCGCTAGGGGACGCACTCTGCGGCGACCGTTGGCCAGCGGCGGATCGCCTTGCGGAGCCTAGGATGCTGGCGATGGTCCGTCACCTCCAGATCAGTTCATGGCGGCCCGCGGCGCTCGCTGCACGGGGCTGCTCCCGAATTACCACGCCCCGCTGAGGGGCCGGGGCGACCTCCGGAATCCTGAGCGGGGCCCGAAGCGCCGGGATGGCGCCGTCCCGGGGTTCTTCGTGTGCGCGCCGACCCTTCCGTCCGGCGTTACGATCGCCGATCCCGCCTCCGAGTTCCAGACCATGAGCCAACCGCCTCCTGCCCGTCCTGCCCAGACTCCCCCCGGCGCCACCGCTGCCAAACCCGACGAGGGCAAGAGCCGCTACCGGGCCACGCTGAACCTGCCACAGACTCCGTTTCCGATGAAGGCGAACCTCGTGCAGAACGAGCCAGCCTCGGTGAAGCGTTGGAAGAGCGGCGGCATCTACAAGAGGCTGCGTGAGGCCCGCGTGGGCAAGCCCGTGTGGTCGTTCCACGATGGCCCTCCCTACGCCAACGGGAACATCCACCTTGGGCACCTGATGAACAAGTGCCTGAAGGACATCGTCGTGCGGTCAAGGTCCATGCAGGGGTTCGACGTGCCGTACGTCCCCGGATGGGACTGCCACGGCCTGCCCATCGAGCACAAGGTCGCGACCGAGATGATGGAGGGGGCCAAGGGCGAGAAGCTGCGCACGCTGGACAACTGGACGCGGGCGACGGTGGTCCGCCGCGAGTGCCAGAAGCACGCCGAGAAGTTCGTGAAGGTGCAGGCGGCGCAGATGGAAAGGCTGCTCACCATCGGCGACTACGACAACCCGTACCTGACCATGAGCAGGGAGTACGAGGGCGCGACGCTCGAGGTGCTCATGGGCCTGATGGAGCGGGGGATCGTGTTCCGGGCGCTCAAGCCGGTGCACTGGTCGGTCGCAAACGAGACCGCGCTCGCCGAGGCCGAGCTGGAATACCAGGACCGCGAAGATCTCTCCGTGTACGTGGACTTCGAGGCGGCGGATGCGGAGGCCGTCTACGACGCCTTTGGCCTGAAGGACTCCAGCGAGGACGAGGAGGACGAGGACCAGGCCCCCGGCGCGGCGGAGAACGCCCGCGTTCCCAGGCCGGGCACAAGGCCCATGCAGCGCCCGTGCTTCATGATCTGGACGACCACGCCCTGGACGCTGCCCGCGAACCTTGCGATCGCGGTGAACCCCGCGCTGGAGTATGCGCTCGCGTGGGTCGACGGCAACGTCACGGTCATGGCCGCCGACGCGGTGGACAGAGTCTGCGGGGCGGCGAAGAGCGAGCGGCACGTGGTGCTGGCGCGCGTGGCGGGAGCGTCGCTGGTGGGGCTTCGCTACCGCCACCCGTTCGTCGACGCGACGGCGCACGCCGGCACGGGGGGCGAGGCCGGCGTGTTCCGAGTCGTGCCCGCGGACTACGTGACGCTGGAAGACGGCACGGGGCTCGTGCACACCGCACCGGGCCACGGCACGGAGGACTACCAGACCGGGCTCCGCACCGGGCTCCCGATCTACTGCCCAGTGAAGGGCGACGGCACCTACGACGCCAGCGTGCCCGAGTGGCTGCGCGGGATGGACATCTGGAAGGCCAACGAGCTCATCGCCACGAGGCTCCGTGAGAGCGGGCACCTGTTCTACGAGCACCGCTTCACACACAGCTATCCGCACGACTGGCGGAGCAAGACTCCCGTCATCTTCCGCTGCACCGAGCAGTGGTTCGTGGGCGTGGACCGGCCGTTCACAGTTGACGGCGACGCGACCCGATCTCTGCGGGAGCGCGCCATGGGCGCCACCGAGGGCGGCGGCGTGGCGTTCGTGCCCGAATGGGGTCGAAACCGCATGCGGGGCATGCTGGAGAGCCGCCCGGACTGGTGCATCTCGCGGCAGCGGGCCTGGGGAGTCCCGATCCCGGCGTTCGAACTGCCCGACGGCTCGATGTTCATGACGCCCGCGTCGTGCCGCGCGGTGATCGCCGTCATCCGCCAGAAGGGCGCCGACGCGTGGTTCTCGATGAAGCCGGAGGAACTGCTCGCGGGGTATGAGGCGCGCTCGGACTCGGACGCCCCCGGGACGATCCGCGACGGCTCGGTGCCGCTCGCGGCGCTCAAACGCGGTGGCGACATTCTCGACGTGTGGTTCGAGTCGGGCTCTTCGTGGCACGCGGTGGTCCGTCAGCGTGGCCTGGCATTTCCCGCGGAGCTCTACCTCGAAGGGTCGGACCAGCACCGGGGCTGGTTCCAGGCCTCGCTGCTCCCCAGCCTGGGCGTGACCGGACGTCCGCCCTATCGCACGCTGCTGACGCACGGATTCATGGTGGACCGGGAGGGCAAGAAGCTCTCCAAGAGCCGCCCGGACGCGCACCGCTACGAGGTCGAGAGCCTGTGCGCCGAGTTCGGCATGGACGTGATGCGCTGGTGGGTCTCCTCGCTGGCGTACGAGAACGACGTGAAGGTGGATGTGGAGCTCTTCGCCATCGCGGGAGAGAGCTATCGCAAGGTGCGCAACACGCTTCGCTTCATGCTGAGCAACCTGCCCGAGAGCCCGGGCGCCCTGCCCATCGGCGAGGTCCCGCCCGCGACATCCATCGACGCGTGGGTCCTGGGCGAGTTCGACGCGCTGCGCCGCCACGTCGTCGACGCCTTCAACCGCTTCGATTTCCAGGCCGCCCACAAGGCCCTCTTTGACTTCTGCAACGACACGCTCAGCGCGACCTATCTCGCCGCGGTCAAGGACAGGCTGTACTGCGACCGCGCCGACTCGCCCCGCCGGCTCCGAACGCAGGCAGCACTGTGGCGCATGACCGATGGCCTGGCGCACCTGCTCGCGCCCATCCTCTGCCACACCGCCGACGAGGCCCATCGCAGCCTGTGGCGAGCCCTGCCCGACAGCCCGCGATGCGTCCACCTCGGCGAGTTTCCCGCGCCCACGGGCGCCGCGGTGCAGCCGGCCTGGCCGCTGGTCATCCAGGAAGCGGCTCGCGCCCGGGTCGAACTCGAGAAGGCCAAGGCGGCGCTGGGGGTTGAGAATCCGCTCGACGCGGGCCTGGAACTCCCGGATCCCGAGGGTTCGCTGCGGGCCTTTGACCCGACGGACCTCGCGGACCTGCTGGGCGTCAGCCAGGTCACGACATCACAGTCCGCTCGCGAGCCCCGCGTGCTGGACCTGCGCGGCCTCCCGAGGTGCGAACGGTCCTGGAAGCGCGACGGCACCGTGAGGCAGCGATCCGACGGCGGGTTGCTCTCCGACCGAGACGCGGCGGCGGTCGGGGTCACCTGACCACTCGCTACGCCACGGATACAAACCGCCCCGCCTCAGCCGCCAGCCACTCGGCCGGCGCGGGCTCGCCGGGCCACCAGGGCCTGCGTCCGTGCACTGGCCTCGCGCGGTCCTCTGCCCCGAGTTCCGCGAGCGTCGCCAGCCTTCGGCCCCGGGTGGTCGCGTCCGGCACGCAGCCCACGAGGCAGCGCGTGTAAGGATGGAGCGGGTCGCGCAGCACCGCGCCGGCGGGCCCAGCCTCGACGGGGTGGCCCGCGTACATCACGAGAACCTCGTCGGCGTGGCCGGCGACGAGCCCAAGATCGTGCGAAATGAGCACGACCCCAAGCCCACGCGAAGCGCGCTGTGTGCTCAGCAGTTCGAGCACGCCCGCGCGGAGAGACGCGTCCAGCGCGGTGGTCGGTTCATCGGCGATCAGAACGCCCGGACTCCCCGCGAGCGCCATGGCGATGAGCACGCGCTGCCTCATGCCTCCTGAGAACTGGTGCGGGTAGTCGTCAAGGCGTGAGGACGCGTCCGGGACCGCCACCGCGGTGAGCGCGGCGTGCGAGGCGGCACGGGCTTCTCGCGCCGAGAGCCCGGCGTGGAGCCGGAACGCTTCGTCGAGCTGCTCACCGATGGTCATGACCGGGTTGAGAGCGGTCATGGGCTCCTGGAAGATCATGGCGACCCGGCCTCCCCGGAGCGCGCGATGCCGGAAGGGCGCGAGGCCGATGACTTCGATGTCCGGCTCGCCGGGCCTGTCCGCGAGCCGGGCGGACCCGGTCGTCCGTGCGCCCGGCGGGAGGAGCCCCATGAGCGAGAGTGCCGTCATGCTCTTTCCGCTGCCGGACTCACCGACGATGGCCAGCGTGCGCCCGGCGCGGACGTCGAACGATACTCCCGCCACAACGGCGCGCCCGCCGATCCTGACGCCCAGCCCGCGCACGCTGAGCAGCGGCGCACGGTCGGGGTCATTCCGAGCCTGCGCCCCGCTCATCGCACCCACCTCCGCCTCAGTCCCTCGCCCACAAAGTTCAGCGAGAGCAGCGTGCCCACCAGCATCACGCCCGGCACCGCGGGCAGCCACCAGCTCGACTCGTAGGGGTTGATCTCTCCGAGCCCGTCCGCGGCGAGCGAACCCCACGACGGCACCGGGGGCGGCACGCCGATGCCCAGGAAGCTGAGGAACGACTCCTGCAGCATGGCCTGGGGGACCGTCAGCGTGGCATAGACAAGCACGGGCCCTGCCAGGTTCGGCATGAGGTGCCGCCAGAACACGCGCCACGGAGAGGCACCCATCGCCCGGGCCGCCTCAACGAAAGGCCGCTGCCTGAGGCTCATGACCTGCGCCCGGACCACGCGCGAGAGCGAGAGCCAGCTCACTCCCCCGATGGCGACAAGCAGCGTGACCAGGTCCAGCGATCGCCTGGTGGACTCCGGGAGTGCGCGGGGCGGGAACAGGCGGAGCGCCTCGGCGCGCAGGTCGGCGGGCGCGCCCGCGCCGGGCTGGGCAGCGACCCACGACGCACGCTCGTGCTGACGCGTGACCCACTCGTCCACGAGCGCATCGCCCGCGACGGCGAGGAGCACCACGAGCAGCACGTAGGGCAAGCCGTAGAGCACATCGACGACGCGCATGAGCACGCCGTCGAGCCAGCCGCCCGCGTACCCCGCGAGCGCGCCGTAGAGCGTCCCGATGACCACGGAGAGCAGGGCCGCGGCGAGCCCGACCGCCAGGGAGACCGCGCCGCCCAGCAGCACGCGGACCGCGAGGCTGCGTCCCTGCACGTCGGTCCCGAGCACGGTGCGGCGCCATTCCTGCCTCAGCGCGTCGGCGCATGGCCCCGAAACAGACTCGGCCGCCCGCTCGGGACTCAGCCCGTGCTCCGCACCGACCCGGCGCAGGGTCTCCTCCGGCACGCGGGCGTTGAGGCGAGCGGCCTGCAGTGGCGACACGGGCGCCCACACCGGGGGCAGCCTGGCATCGCCCAGGTCACCCTCGTTGTACCTGGGCTGGCCCGAGGGCCCGGGCGCGAGCGTGTACGGGAGCGTCGCGGCGCAGAGCAGGAAGACGAGTCCCAAGGCGAAGAACCCGGCCTTCGCCGGGACGCCGAGCCTGTGGTTCTCAGCCGGGTTGCTCATGGTCGCCCGTGCGCCGCGGGGCTAGTTGGGGTCAATCCACTCGCCGCCCGAGAGCGAGAGCCCCGAGTTCACGCAGAGGTCCGCGGCGAGCCTGGCGGTGGGCCAGATGACCGCCCCGGCATAGCGGAACAGGACGATGAACGCCAGCAGTCCCACGATCGCGCCCGCCTGACCCTGCCAGAGTCGGCCGAACGCGGGCACGAAGTCCGCGAGGATGCGCGAGCCGTCCAGCGGCGGCACTGGGAGGAGGTTGAAGAGGAACAGGACGAGATTGAGCGTGAGCCCGACAAACACAACCGTGTGCACGGTCTGGAGGAGGTCGGGCCTGGCGATGGGGCCATAGGTCAGCCACGCGACGTCAAAGATGATGCAGAGCATCGCGAGCAGCAGGTTGACCAGGGGACCAGCGAACGCCACCTTCGCGTCGTCGTATCGCCCGCGGAAGTTCGCCGGCTGCACGGGCATCCGCCCCCAGGTGATCCCGAGAACCAGGAACAAGACCCACGCCCACGGGAAGGGAATGTGCACAAAGGGATTGAGCGTCATGTGCCCGCTACGAAGCGGAACGTCGTCCCCGCAGCGGATCGCCATCCAGCCGTGGCCCAGTTCGTGCAGGGTGATGCTGACGATGACCCAGCACACCCACGCGACGGCGCGTGTGGGGCTGATCTCCCAGGCATCTGCGAGCCACCAACTGGGCATCGTGCGTTCCTCGCCGGCCTAGCGGCCCTGTACGACCTCGCCACCCTGCGCGGCCCACTCCGCCAGCCCTCCGATGAGGAGCCGGACGGAGTCATATCCGACGCCGATGAGCCGCTTGGTCATGGCGCTTGCGGACGCGCTGCCCGGGTCCTCGCCATACACAACGATCGTGTCGTAGCCGGTGTACCGCTTGTCGGGGGCGGAGTTGGATGGGACCTCCTTCAACCGGAGGTTGACCGCCTGCGGGATGTGCCCGGCCTCGAAGTCCTGCGGGGCCCGGGGGTCTACGAGAAGCACCACGCGCTGGTCCCTGGTCCGCTGCTCCAGGAGCGCCCGAGTCTCGGCGACGCTGATCGTGAGGATACTGGCGTCGGTCGTCGACTTTTCGCAACCTGTTATGCAGAAAAGAACTAGGACAAGGGGCAACGCAAAGCGCGAGCCCACCCGCGAACCGACGGAACTGCCTTGACGTAGCATCATGGTGCAGAGAGTATCGCGCCCGCACAGCGAGTGCGCGGCGGGGTGGCGCCGGGATCGGGCGGGAGACCTTCAGGAACACGACGCTTGGGCCAAGAACCATTCCCGTCTGCGGTTGCGATGGCTGCGGTCGCCTTTGGCGCGGTGGTTGCGCCATCGTTCGGCGCTGTCGACCCCACGCGCCACGCGACTCCGACTCTCATCGCGGAGACCCGCAGCCTCGTGCCGGGCCAGGCAACGACACTGGCTGTTCAGTTTGAGATCGAGCCCCGGTGGCACCTGTACTGGCCGGGCCGCAACGACAGCGGCTTCGCGCCCGAGATCAAGATCACCGGCCCCGCGGGGTACGAGTTCGGCGAACCATTGTGGCCCGCACCGAAGCGCCATATTCAGACCGGCGGCATACTCGACCACGTCTTTGAAGGGCGCCTCACGGTGCTCATCCCCCTCACCGTCCCGACGAGTGCCTCGGGGGGTGCGTCGGGGGAGGTGAAGTTCGAGGCGGAGCTCTCGTGGCTGGCGTGCGAGCGCGTCTGCGTTGCGGAATCCGCGAAGGTGGACCTGACACTCAAGGTTGCGGGCGAGGGCGAAAAGCCCTTGGACGCGGCGGGCCGCGGGCTGATCCTGGCGGCGCGGGCGGCGCTGCCAAAGCCCATCGCCGACGCGAAGGCAAAGGTCGTCGCGGTGGTGCTCGACGGGTCGCTGATCGTCGAGGCGCCGGGTGCGAGCCGCATCGAGTTTTATCCGTTCGAGGAGTGCGTTGAGATCCCGGACCTGGCGAGCCGCGGGGCCGTCAAGGGCGCGAGGCTCGCGCTGCCTCTGGGAAGCGAGGAAGGGGAGGTGAAGGGCGTGGTGTCCGTCACAACTCCGGGTGTCGCGGGCAAGCCGGCGACTACAGCGTCGTTCAGCGTCGATATTCCTTGCAAGCCAGAAGCGACTGCGCCAAAGAAGCCAGCCGAAGGCGGCACGAAGTGATATGTGCGCCGGGGCGTGCGTCCCGGCGAGTAGATCGGAGCATCGAGAAACTCTGAAAGGAGTCATGAGCATGAAGAGCATGAAACTGTTGAGCCTGTTCGCCGCGAGCGCCGCGGCCTTTGCCCTCGCCACGGCCGCCTCCGCCCAGACCACCACCCCCGAGAAGCCCGCGAAGGAAACCCCCGTGACCCAGCCCGAGAAGGACCAAGGCAAGGGCGAGAAGGGTGCCAAGGGTGAAGAGGGTGAAAAGGCCCCCAAGGCGACCGCCGGAGTCGAGCCCGGTCAGCCCGCCCCCGCCTTCACGCTGAAGGACACCGAGGGCAAGGAGACCACGCTCGCCGAGCACATCAAGGCCGGCAAGATCGTCGTGCTCCAGTGGTTCAACCCCGAGTGCCCCTTCGTCGTGAAGCACTACAAGGAGACCAAGACGTTCAATGACCTCGCGACGACCTACGGCCCCAAGGGCGTGGTGTTCCTCGCCGTCAACAGCGGCGCCCAGGGCGAGCAGGGGGCCGGCGCGAAGGCCAACGCCCAGGCGAAGAAGAACTGGGCCATCCCCTACCCCATCCTCCTGGATGAGGCTGGCACCGTCGGTCGCGCCTATGGCGCCAAGAACACCCCCACCATGGTCGTCATCGGGAAGGACGGCAACGTTGCCTACTTCGGTGCCATCGACGACGACTCCGCTCCCGGCAAGCCCGGCAAGACCAACTACGTCGCCAAGGCCCTGGACGAGCTCCTCGCCGGCAGCAACGTGACCACGCCCAAGACCAAGCCCTACGGCTGCGCCGTCAAGTACGGCAAGAGCAAGGGCTGATCCGCCTTCGGCTCAGAGATTCACGGGCCCCGGTCGTGTCGCACGGCCGGGGCTTCTTTGTTTCCCGGCCCGATCATCCCCCGCCGCGAAGACGTAGGATCGTCCGATGAACAGTGTGATGGCCTTTCTCAACGCGCTCCCGAATCTGCTGCTGGTCATCCTGGGCTTCGGGGCGGTGGTGTTCATACACGAGCTGGGGCACTTCCTCGCCGCCCGCTGGGCGGGCATCCGCGTGCTCGCGTTCGCCATCGGGTTCGGGCCCGCGATCGCCTCGTTCCGCAAGGGCTGGGGCGTGCGGCTGGGGAGCAGCGAGAACGACTACGAACAGACGCAGTTCGACGCCCTGGGCGCCGCGGGGGAGAAGCGAGAGCGTGCACGGGTCAGGCTCGCGCACTCCAGCCCCACCGAGTACCGCATCAACCTGCTCCCGCTCGGGGGCTACGTCAAGATGCTCGGGCAGGTCGACGGCGACCCCAGCCAGGTCAGCGACGCCCGCGACAGCTACCAGAACTGTCGCCCCGTGAAGCGGATGGTCGTCATCTCCGCGGGTGTCATCGCGAACATCATCTCCGCGGCGCTGCTCTTCATCCTCATCTATTCAGTGGGAAAGCCCGAGGTGCCCCCCGTCGTCGGCGCCGTGGCCGACGGCTATCCGGCCTCGCTCGCCATCGTTCGCACCGAGGACGGCACCGACGTTCGAGGCGGCCTGCTCCCCGGCGACCGCGTGCTGACCATCGACGGCGAGAAGCCCAAGAAGTTCGAGGAGATCATCCACGCCGTCGCCATGTCGAAGAAGGACCGGCCGGTCTCGCTCAGCGTCGAACGAGCGGGGGCCGGGGTGCTCGTGGCGACCGTGACGCCGGAGGTCAACCGCGTCTCGGGGTTGCTGGACATCGGCATCGGCGAACCACGCTCGGGCACGCTCGCCCAAGGCACGAACGCGGACGAGAATGAGAAGATCCGCGAGGCCTTTGCCAGGCTCGGCCTGGAAGGGCTGGACCCGGGAATGTCGCTCACCTCGCTCAACGGAGCCCCGGCGTCCAGCGGCTCCGACCTTGCTCGCGTGATCGCGGCGGGCCGGGGCGAACCCGTGGTCGCGACCTTCAAAGATGCCCAAGGCACCAAGAGCATTACCATACACCCGCGCGCGGCGATGCAGGCCGACTGGCTGCCCCGGGGCGGGTCGTCCGTGATCCCCGTCACGCACCTCCTGGGCCTCGCACCGGTGATGAGAGTCGGCGATGCCACCAACGCCAAGGAAAAGGGCCTCCGCGACGGCGACATCTTCGCGGTGCTGGGCTCGGTCGAGTTTCCCAGCCCGGCACAGGGCATGATCGAGATCCAGAGCCGCAAGGGATCGACCATCCGCGTCGTCGTGCTGCGAAAGGGTGCCGATGGCGCTCTCGCCGAAGTTGACCTGGGACAGGTCGCGGTCAATGGCAAGGGGCAGATCGGATTCGGTGCGGCGGATACCGCGGACGATCTTGCGTTGCTCTCGATGCCCGCAACCTCGCTCCGGCCGGTGCGGGGTGGGGCGGGTGATGAGTTCACCCCGGCGGCGACGAGCCTGGTCCGTGTGCCCGGCACCACTGTCGTGCGCATCGCCGGCCAACCCGTGGAGAACTTCACAGCGATGCGTGAGGCCCTGAAGCGGGCGACGGCGTCGCATTCCGGGGCGGATTCGCCGGCGAAGCTCGACATCCCCGTCACACTCCGCATGCCCGTGAAGGGCGTGCCGGACTCCGGCGCCCCCGACGAGGAAGTCACCTGGTCACTGACTGCCGAAGACGTGGAAACGTTGCACCGCCTGGGATGGGAGGACCCCCTGTCGGGAACCGGCGTGTTCCAGCTCGAGCAGTTCGTTCTGAAGGCCGACGGCATCCTCGACGCGGTGTGGCTCGGCGTGCAGGACACCCACCGCGTCATGCTCAGCGTCTACATGACGTTCGTGAGACTGAGCGAGGGCACCGTCAAGATCGAGCACCTCAAGGGACCCGTCGGCATCGCTCACATCGGCACCCTTGTCGCCGAGCGGGGGTTCATGTCCCTGCTTTTCTTCCTGGCGCTCATCAGCGTCAACCTCGCCGTTGTGAACTTCCTGCCCATCCCCTTCGTCGACGGCGGGCAGTTCCTGTTCCTGGTCTACGAACAGGTCCGGGGGAGGCCGCCCTCCCTGGCGTTCCAGAACATCGCGACGATGGCGGGCCTGGCCCTTATCGTTTCCGTGTTCCTGGTCGTAACTTTCAACGACATCCGCACGCTCTTTGGCCTGTAGCGCAGGGAGGCTCCGTAGACGTGCTTGGGCTCGCCGGGCTGCTTCTCGTGGGGCTGGTGACGGGTGTGGCGCTGCTCATCGCGTACACCGCATGGGTGCTCTCGCACCCGCCCCGCCGCACGTACGCCGGGGCCCTGGCCTCCGGGCGTGCCGGCGACCCGGGGGAACTCACGCCCCCACTGTCCTTCACCGAGTTTCAGTTCTCCTCAGGGAAGCACCGCTTCAGCGCATGGGACGTCGCGGGCGGCGACCCCGGCGGGCCGGTGCTCGTGCTCGTCCACGGCTGGGGAGACTCCCGAATCGGTGCGCTCTCCCGCATCGAGGCGCTTGCGCGCGGCGCATCCCGGCTCATCGCGTGGGACCTCCCGGGCCATGGCGACTCTCCGGGCGTTTCCGCACAAGGAGGCCGCGAAGTGGGCGTCGTGCTCGACCTGCTGGCGGAGCTGCCGCACCAGGCGCGGGGTGCCGCTTCCGGGCCTCATTCTTCGGTGGTGCTCATGGGTTGGTCGATGGGCGCGGGGATCGCGCTCCACGCGGCGACCGAGGCCTGCCATCGTGGGCTGCCCGTGCGGGGCGTCATCGCCGAAGCGCCGTACCGTCTCCCGGAGACCCCGGCGCGACGGATGCTCATCTCCTGGGGTCTTCCCTGGAGGCTGAACCTCGCGCCCGCGCTCTGGCTGCTCGGCGCGTTGCAGGGAATGGGAGCAGGCTGGAAGGACTTTGACCGGCGCGGTGTGGCCGCTCGCCTTACCTGCCCCCTGCTCGTGCTGCATGGCGAGATCGACGCCATCTCCCCGCCCGAAGACGGGACGGCGATCTGCGACGCAGGCCGGGGTCGGCTGGCGCTAGTTCCAGGAGCGGGCCATTACGGGATGTGGACCACGGCCGCGCATTACGAGGCGGCTTCGCGGGAGGTGCTCGGATTCCTAGCGTCTCTCGGAGAGCACGCGGCGGCCTCCGCACGGGAGGGGTAAGGTCGTACGATGGTGCATGGCCGGCAGCCCGCCCGACGTCACGCCTCCGTTCACCTCGCCATCCGTCGATGCCGTGATGGCGGCGCAGCGTGCGGCGGAGTTCACCAAACGATCCATCAAGAAGGACGCGAAGGTCTCCGGCCTGCTCATGGCCCTCTCGATGCTCGACCTGACGACCTTGGAGGGGAAGGACTCGACCGAGAAGGTCCGCGGGCTCTGCCGCAAGGCCATCCGCCCCTGGGACCGCGACGAGGCGGTGCTGGGCTATCGCGTGCCGTGTGTGGCGGCGGTGTGCGTGTACCCCTCGCTCGTGTCCGCCTGCGCTGAGGTCCTGGGCCCGGGCCGGCAGGTGAAGATCGCCTCTGTCGCGACGGGGTTCCCGAGCGGCCAGTTCCCGCTGGACGTAAGGCTGGAGGACACCCGGCGTGCGGTCGCCGACGGTGCGGACGAGATCGACATGGTCATCAATCGCGGCGCGTTCCTCGCGGGCCGGTACGACGAAGTTGCGGACGAGATCCGCGACGTCAAGCGTGCCTGCCGGCGCGAGGACGGCTCGTTCGCGCACCTGAAGGTGATCCTCGAAACGGGCGAACTGGAGACCCTGGATAAGGTCCGCCGCGCGAGCGACCTGGCCATCCGCGCCATGGCGGACGTTGACCTTGAGGCCGGCATCGGCGCGCCAGGCACGCCGGACTTCATCAAGACAAGCACAGGCAAGGTACAGCCCGCGGCGACCATGCCCGTGACACTCGTGATGCTCGAAGCGATCCGGGACTGGCATGCCGCGACGGGCCGGGTCGTCGGCATGAAGCCCGCCGGGGGCATCCGCACCGCCAAGCAGGCGCTGCACTACCTCGTAATGGTGAACGAGACGCTGGGGCCGGTGCGTGTGGACGGGTTCGACGGCTGCCCGTGGCTGATCCCGGACTACTTCCGCTTCGGCGCCAGCACCCTGTGCAACGACATCCTGAGGCAACTGGCCTGGCTGAAGTCCGGACGCTACCAGGCGGGGTACGACTTCTCGGAGGCCTGACCTGTGCGCCGGCTCGCACGACTCTGGCGCTTCGGTGCCGTCGGCCTGCTGCTCACGGTGCTCACGTCGTGGGGCGCGGCGATCTTCGGGTGGTTCAGTGGGGGCGACCTGGTCGCGACCTACGAGTCACGGAACACCGCACCACCCCAGTGGCTGACGCCAGATGGTTGGGATACGCGCTCCTGGCACGCAACATGGGGGCCGGGCATCCGATCGGACCTTATCAGCGAGCAGATTTGGATGGGGTCGAGCCTGGGGATGACCACCGACGGCCGGCGCCAATGGACCATCACGCACGTGCGGGTCGGGTTTCCCATGTACGCGATGCGCTGGCTGGATTTCGCCTCGCACCTGCCCGGAGAGCACGCCGGCCCCGTCCGGCGCGCGTGGCTGATGGGGGTGAACGTGGAGAGCTCGCTCGCACGGTTGATTCCGGCGCGCCGGGTCGACCGGCGGCTGCCTCTCCGGCCGATCGCGGCGGGATTCGTGGTGAACACGCTCTTCTACGCGGCGATGGCGTGGGGTGGTTGGGCCGGCGCCCGGGCCATCCGCGGCGCGGCGAGGCGGCGAAAGGGGTTGTGCGAGCACTGCGGCTATCCGCGACCAGCGCCGCGCGCAGGTCCGGGCGTGGAACGGTGCCCGGAGTGCGGGGCCTAGCGGACACATACACTGAGCCCCATGGGAACCAACGGCCGCCATCCCGCACCCAGGGTCGAAACACTCGCGACGGAACGCGGCGTCAGCCCGGCCCGCGCGGGAGGCCGGTGGGACTACGCCCCGGCTCCCGAGACGGTGAAGGTTGAACTGAAGCCGTCGTACGGGCACTACATCGGGGGCAAGTGGACTCGCCCCGGCGCCGGGGGCTTCGCCACGATCAACCCCGCGACCGAGCAGCCGCTCGCGACGGTCGCGCAGGGGAGCGAGAAGGACGTAGACCGGGCCGTGCACGCCGCGGGGGGAGCGCTGCCTGCGTGGAGCGGGCTGCCCGCGCGGGAGCGGGCCAAGTTCCTGTTTCGCGTCTCCAGACGCATCCAGGAGCGGGCCCGCGAGTTCGCGGTGCTGGAGACGATGGACAGCGGGAAGCCGATCAAGGAGAGCCGCGACGTCGATGTCCCGCTCGCGGCTGCGCACTTCTTCTACCACGCGGGCTGGGCGGACAAGCTCGCGTACGCCTTCCCGGGACGCACGCCAGTGCCCGTCGGAGTGTGCGGTCAGGTCATCCCCTGGAACTTTCCGCTGCTGATGGCGGCGTGGAAACTCGCGCCCGCCCTCGCCTGCGGGAACACCTGCGTGCTCAAGCCGGCGGAGACCACGCCCCTCACCGCCCTCCGGCTCGCGGAGGTCTTCGAGGAGTGCGGCGTGCCCCCTGGCGTGCTGAACGTCGTCACCGGTGACGGCCGCACCGGCGCCGCCATCGTGGGCCACCCGGGCGTTGACAAAGTCGCGTTCACCGGCTCCACCGAGGTCGGCAAGAAGATCGCGGCGGCGGTCGCGGCCCGCGGGGCGCGCCTCTCGCTGGAACTGGGGGGCAAGTCGCCACACATCATCTTTGAGGACGCCAGCCTCGACCAGGCGATCGAGGGCGTGATCGCCGGCATCTATTTCAACCAGGGAGAGGTCTGCTGCGCGGGCTCACGCCTGTTCGTGCAGGAGAGCATCCTGCCCGAAGTGATCGCGCGGCTGGAGCGCCGCCTCGCGACGCTCCGCGTAGGCGACCCACTGGACAAGAACACCGACGTGGGCGCGATCAACAGCCGCGAACAGCTTGACCGCGTGAACCAGTACGTGTCGCTGGGTCGCGAAGAGGGCGCGACGTACCACGAGGCGGGGTCCGGGGCGCTGCCGGCTCGCGGGCTCTTCTGCCGCCCGTGCTTCTTCAGCAACGTCCAGCCGAGCCACACAATCGCACGCGAAGAGATCTTCGGGCCCGTGCTGAGCGTCATGAGCTTCCGCACTCCAGAAGAGGCCGTGTCGCGGGCGAACAACAGCCCCTATGGGCTGGCGGCGGGCATCTGGACCGACAAGGGGTCGAAGGTCTTCGACATCGCCGGAAAACTCAGGGCCGGGGTCGTCTGGTGCAACACGTACAACAAGTTCGACCCCGCGAGCCCCTTCGGCGGGTACAAGGAGAGCGGGTTCGGTCGAGAGGGCGGGCTGCAGGGCCTCAGGGCATACGTCAGGCTCGAGGCGCCGACCGGCCGCGCACGCTGACCACACCCGGACCAGACGATCCAAACGCAGGCGGGAGTAACCATGCCCGAGAGACTCGACGTGCTGAAAACGTACAAGCTCTTCATCGAAGGCAAGTTTCCCCGCTCCGAGAGCGGGCGGTCGATCGAGGTGAAGGACCGCAGGGGAGGCGTCGTGGCGCACGCGTCGCGCGCGTCTCGAAAAGACCTGCGCGAGGCCGTGGAGGCGGCACGCAGGGCGCTGCCCGGCTGGTCCGGCTCGTCCGCGCTGCTGCGGGGGCAGATCCTGTATCGCGCCGCGGAGATGATGGAGGGCAAGCGGTCCGAGCTCTCGCAGGCTTTGTGCTCCGCCCGGGGGCCCGCCGGAGAGAAGCAGGCCCGGGCAGAGGTCTCGCTGTCGGTGGACCGGCTCGTGCACTACGCGGGCTGGGCGGACAAGTTCTCGCAGGTGCTGGGTTGCCACAACTCGGTCGCGGGCCCATTCTACAACTTCACGTTCGCAGAGCCCACGGGCGTCGTGTGCGTCGTCTGTCCACCTTCACCCCCGCTGCTGTCGCTGATCTCGCTTCTGGCACCGGTTCTGTGCGCGGGCAACACCGCGGTCGTCATCGCGGACGCGACGGACCCGCTCCCCGCGGCGGTACTCGCGGAAGTCATCGCCACCAGCGATTTCCCCGCTGGCGTCTGCAACATCCTCACCGGGGAGCCGGAAGAACTCGTGCCCTTCGTGGCGTCTCATCGCGACATCGACGGCGTGCACGCCGCGGGGCTCTCCGCTGACCTGGCCAGGGCGCTCCGCGCGGGCGTTGCCGAGAACATCAAGCGGACGGTGGTCCAAGGCGAGGTCGACTGGACATCGCCGGCGGCGTGCGAGTCGCCGTGGTGGATCGAGCCGTTCCTCGAAATGAAGACGGTCTGGCACCCCGCATCGGCGTAGGGCACGTTCACGCCGCGCCGGGCTGCGTCCGGCCGCTCTCGAACGCACGGATGGCGCAGTGGCCGCCCGCGCAGATGAGGATCATGCCCACGGTGAGGGCAACCAGCTTCACGGCTCCCGCGACAAACGGCGCGAGTGACGCGATTTGTCCACGCCCGAACCAGAACGCAGCTCCGAGCGAGGCGAGCGCGAGAAGGGCAACGCCGGCGCGAATCGCGTAGGCGCGTGCCCCGGCGGTGCGCCTCAGGACCGCATACGACGCGGCGATGGCGAAGAAGGCGGCGATCGCCAGTCGCACCGCCGCGAATCCGAGCAAGGAGGTCTGCCCGCGCGACTCGACAAGCGTGACGCCCTGGCGATTTCCGAGCCACGACAGAACCGCCGCCGCAAACACCGACCCCGCGATGCAGACCAGGGTCAGCCCCTGGCCCTCCTGAAATCGCCGGCGGCTGAACCCGACGCCGATGACCCCCGCTGCCACGACGACCAACTCGAACCCGAACAATACCCAAGCAGGACGGGGGGCGACGATGGACGCGAGTACCGCCATGACCGCTGCCCACAGCACGAGGAGCCCGGAAACCGCTCCAATGGTGCGGCAGAGCCAATGAGGCAGGGGCGTAACCGGCGGGAGCGTGGGGTCGGGCATGAGAGGACTCCGGAGGGAAGGGTTCAGATCGGCACTCGGACCCGGCCCGGGTTATTGATACGCCCCGGATCCCCGCCAGGTGCGGGTGGTCGAATAACCACCCCCGGATGAAGACCACCCCGCGCCAGAGCCGATGAACAGCGGGACGGTTCTCGCACCAGAGGGACGCAGCCTTGCGGCATGACCCACCAGGACCCACAGACTTTCAGCTCCGCGCGCGGAGGATGTACGCGCGGGTGCTTTCGACGTGGGCCATGGACCTGATGTCGCTCAGGCGGGCGGGGCTGGATCGCCCGGTCGGACGGGCGGCGAAGGCGGACCTCCCGACCCCCGCGTACCGGTTCACCGGAGCACGCACGGGCCGGTGGGCACAGAGCGCGGAGGCATCGCTTCTCTCGTGGAAGTCACGGCGCAGCGCGGCATAAGCGGGAGGGGAGTTCGGCATGAGCGGCATTTCGACCGGCGTGGGCCTGTTCAGCGGGATCGACAGCGCCTCCATCATCCAGCAACTACTGCAGGTTGAGGCACGCCCGCGTGACCTTGTCGCCGCCCGTGTGGCGCAGCTCCAGCTCCAGCAGACCGGGTACCTGGACATCAACTCCAGGCTCTCGGCATTGCGGGACGCGGCGAAGGCCTTCCGCGACAAGAAGACTTTTTCCACACGCTCCGCTGCTTCGTCGGACTCGGACATCCTGCGGGGCACCGCGGGCCCCACCGCCGCCAACGGCACGTACACGTTCCTGGTCGATCGGCTGGTGACGACGCAGCAGATGCTCAGCCGCGGGTTCGCGAACGCGGACGTGGCGGCGCTGGGCGCGACGAGCTTCAGCTTCGAGCCCGCGCACGCGAGGCTTGACACGGACGTTGCGCTGGCGGACCTGAACGACGGCGCGGGCGTCTCCCGCGGACGCATCGTGGTGACGGACTCCGCCGGGGTCTCCGCAACGATCGATCTCTCGCGGGCCACCTCCGTCGGCGACGTGCTGCAGGCCATCAACGACAACGGATCCGCCCGCGTGTCCGCGAGCGTGAGCGGCGGGCGGCTCGTGCTCACGGACACCGCCGGCGGAGGCGGGACCATGACCGTCGCCAACGGGACCGGCTACACCACCGCCACCAGCCTGGGAATCGCGGGCGCCGCGACCGGGGGGACGCTCACCGGGTCCGTCATCCACCAGCTCCACGGCAACGTGACCCTCGCAAGTCTCAACGACGGGCGGGGAGTCCACATTCGCAGCTCCAGCGGCACGGGCACCTCCGTCTGGAACTTCAAGGTCTCTGTCAGCGGGTCCGACGCCTTCATCAACATCGGCGATGTCTACGAGACGCAGACGGTCAACGGCGTTGAACAACTCGTGAAGGTCGAGGGCGAGGTTTCCACCGTGCAGGGCCTTGTCGACCGCATCAACGAGCAACTCGCCGACCAAGGCCTGACCGACGTCACCGCCTCCATCGACCAGAGCAACGGCAGGCTTGTCATCACCGAGAGCTCCGGGATCCGGACCATCACCGTTACCGAGAACCCGACGCTGGGCTCCACTACCGCGGCGGACCTGGGCATCCTGAGCTCCGCGACGGGCACCATCAACGGCAACCGCCTCCTCGCGGGCCTCAACACCACCCTCATCCGCGGGCTCAATGGCGGCGCGGGCGTCACCGGCGATGGCAAGATCTTCATCACCACCCGTAACGGCAACAACTACGACTTCGACATCGACACGACCAACGGCACCCTCGCCGACATGATCGCCGCCGTGACCGCCGCCACCAACGGCGAGGTCCGGCTCTCGCTCAGCGAACGGGGCAATGGGCTCGAACTCACCGACCTGACCGGCGGCAGCGGCAACTTCATCGTGACGGGCAACACGGGGGCGGATACCGCCGCCTCGCTGGGCCTCTCCACGGGCGCCGCGGGCGTGGCGTCCGCCACCGTGACCGCGAGCAACATGCAGCGCCAGTATGTCAGCCGCGCCACCACGCTCGCGTCACTGAACGCGGGCCGCGGGGTGGGCACCGGCACTTTCCGGATTACAGACTCCACGGGCGCATCAGAGATCGTGAACATCGACGCGAACACGCGCACCATGGGCGACGTGATCACGAAGGTCAACGCCCTGGGCCTGAAGGTGAGGGCGTCGATCAACTCGACGGGTGACGGGCTTGTCATCACCGAGGACAACACATCCACCCCGGCGGGCACGCTGAAGATCAAGGTCGAGGATGTCTCTGGCACCGCGGCAAAGTCGCTGAACCTGGCGAAGACCGCGTCGGACACGGGCGGTTCCAACTTTGTGGACGGGTCGTTCGAGCGCGTCGTGGAGTTTTCCGCCGCGGACACTCTTCAGCAGGCGATCGACAAGATCAACCGGGCGGGCGTGGGCGTCTCTGCGGCGCTGGTGCGTGACGGCGCGGGGGCGACCCCGTTCAGGCTCAGCCTCACGAGCACGACCGGCGGCACCGCGGGGCGGTTCCTTCTCGACACGGGCTCTTTCTCGCTCGCACCGCAGACGCTGGAGCTGGGCCGCGATGCGCTGCTGTTCTATGGCTCGACGGACGCCGCACGGGCCATCGCCGTCACCAGCAATACGAACACGGTTGACACGCTGCTGCCCGGGGTGCGGCTGGACCTGGCCCGCCGCTCGGACACACCGGTCACCCTGACCATCGCGACCGATACGGAGGCGATCTTCTCGGAGATCGACGTCTTCGTGAAGTCCTTCAACACGGTCGTGTCCCGAATCTCGGAACAGACCAAGTACGTGCAGGAGACCCAGCAGAAGGGCCCGCTGATCGGCGACAGCACGATGCTGGAGATCCGGTCGTCGCTCTTCCGCACCATCCAGTCCGCCGGCATCGGCACCTCCGGCCGGTTTACCACGCTCGCGGAGATCGGCATCACCATCGGTGAGGGCGGCTCGCTGAAGCTGGACCAGACCCGCCTGCGCGAGGCGCTGGACGAGGACCCTGCCAGCGTGGAGTCCCTCTTCACCACGCGGGAGCAGGTGCAGGACGCGGAGATCGAGGTGCCCGGGCTCCCCGGAGTCACGGTCCGGAACCCGAACGCGGGCAACACGTTCTCCGCGCTCGGCGTCATCGCCCAGGTCGAACAACTCGCGACGAGGTTCATCGATTCCACCAGCGGCGTGCTCACGGGGCGGTCAAAGGCCATCGACGAGCAGATTCGCCTCCAGAAGGCCAGGGTCGATGCCATGAACCAGAAGCTCCTCAGCAAGCAGACGATCCTCCAGAGGCAGTTCCTCGCCATGGAGACCGCCATCGGGAAGCTCCAGACCCAGCAGTCCGCCCTCGCGTCCCTGGGCTGACCCCGCGCCCACTCCGGCCCCGCACACGGGCTGAACCGGAGCAGCGATCGCACCGATAGATACCCAACGAATGTCTACTTCGTCCGCCAACTCATACCTCCGCACCAGGGTCCTGACCGCCAGCCCGGAGGAGCTCCGCCTCATGCTCCTCGAGGGTGCCATCAAGTTCGCCAGGCAGGGCATCGAGGGCCTCGACGCGAACCACCCCGAGCGGACGTTCAATGGCTTCTCCCAGTGCCGCGACATCGTCTTCGAGTTGCTCAACACCATCCGCGACGACATCGATCCGGAACTCGCGCAGAACGCTCGGAGCCTGTATTCGTACCTGTACCGCCTGGTCGTCGAGGCCCGGTTCGAGAAGGACCGCGCCAAGGCCGAGACCCTGGTGAGGCTGCTCGATTTCGAGCGAGAGACGTGGGTGATGCTCATGCAGCAGCTCGCCGCGGAAAAAGGCGTGACCCCCACCGCCGGGGCCGCGACACCCGCTACAGGCTCGCCTCGGAGCGAGATCAGCCTGCAGGCCTGACCCGCGTGTCGGCCCCGCTCACCGGCCTACAACTTCGACACCCGCCACCCCGCGGGCGGAGGTTGCCATGCCCGACGATTCCTTCCACTGGCTCGACGTGGACATCATCGGTGAGGAGCTGGCCCGCGTGCACCCGGAGGTGGACCCGCTCCGCACCGGCTTCGTGCAACTGAAGACCCTCGTCGCCGGGCTGCAGGGCTTTCGTGAGAAGGCTGGGCACCCTGTGAACGAGAGGATTCTGGAAGAGATCCAGGTGCACTGGATCGAGGCCCGCGAGGCCCGCCTCTGACGGGACTAACCTTCGCGCCGATGCCCCAACCCCGCAAGCTCCACGATCGGTACTTCAAGCAGGCAAAGGCCGAGGGCTATGCGGCGAGGTCCGCGTACAAGCTCCTGGAGATTCAGGAGAAGAGGCGGCTCATCCGGCGGAGCGACGCGGTGCTCGACCTCGGGTGCGCGCCGGGTTCGTGGCTGCAAGTGCTCGACAAGCATCTGGGGCCGCAGGCGAGGATCGTCGGCATCGACCTCTCGGAAGTGACCGCGACGCTCTCCGACCGCGTCGTCACGCTCCGGGGAGACATCTTCGCGACGAACCCCGTGGTGTTTCTCGCCGCGGCGGGGTTCCCCGCCGGTTCTGACCGCCGCTTCGACGTGCTGATCAGCGACATGGCCCCGAACACATCCGGGCACGGCGACGACTTTCTCTCGGCGAGGCTGTGCGAGCGGGTGCTGGACCTGTGCCCGGGCCTGCTGAGACCGGGCGGCAACCTGCTCATGAAGATCCTCGAGGGCGAGCCGACACCGGGCGTCATCGCCCGGGCCCGGCGCATGTTCGCGCTGGCGGGGACCACCAAGCCTCAGGCCAGCCGCGACGTCTCACGGGAGCTGTTCATCTGGGCGGAGTGCTACAAGGCGGCTGCGACCGCCTGACTCGCTGTTGGCTCCGCCTCTGGCCCCGTATCCTCGCCCGTGGAGTTCCTTGCGCCAACCGCCATGGCCTGGGCCGCGGCTGTTGCCGGGCCGGTGCTGATCTCGCTCTATCTGCTCCGCCTTCGGCGGCGGCCGGTGCGCGTCTCGACCGTGCGCTACTGGCCCCCGGCGGCGAAGGACGTACAGGTGAATGTGCCTCTGCGAATGCTCAGGCCCTCTTGGCTGCTCCTGCTCCATCTGCTCATCGCCACGCTTGCCGTCTGCGCCGTGGGGCGGCCCGCGGTGAGCGGCGTAGGAGCCGCGGGCGGACGCATCGTGCTGCTCATCGACGCCTCTGCCTCGATGTCGGCCTCCACGACGAGGCCGGGGGTCACGAGGCTGGACGACGCGCTCTCCCGCGCACAGGCCATCGTCCGCGGCGATCGATCGTCCCCGCCGGCCAGATTCGCTGTCGTCGCCTTCGGTGCCGAGCCCCGCGTGGTCTCCGGCTTCGGGGCCTCTCACCGCGCGGTCATCGAGGCCCTGTCGGCGGTCTCTCCCACCGACCAGCCCGGCGAACTTCGCAAGGCCCTGGAACTCTCGGCGTCAATCCTCGGAGGAAGCGATGAGGACGAAGCACGCGGCGAGATCATCCTGCTGTCCGATCAGACCGCGACGCCCTCGGATGTCGCAATGCGAGTTCGCAACGAGCCCCTGCCCTTCCATGCCGAGCAGACGCCCGCGAACCTTGGCATCGTCGGCTTTGCGGTGAGGCGTTCGGACGAGTCGCCCGGAATGGCCGATGGTCTGGTTGGAGTGACCTGCACCGGGCCGTCGCAGACGCCGACCGTGGTCAGCATCGGGGTGGACGGGGTGGTCGCGGTGCGAATCCCGGTTGTCGTTGCCGCGGGTGGGGCGCAAACGGCAGTTACGTTCCAGGTGTCGTGTGCGGCCGGGGGAGTCATCGAGGCCTCGCTGCCCGGCACGGACGCTCTCCGCTCGGACGATGTGGCGGCGCTGATCTTGGCGCCCGTCGCAAGGCCGCGGGTCCTGCTCGTCTCGCCCGAGGGCCCCCGGGGCGGCGCTCCGCTCGGCTCGACGCTGCTCCGTGAGGTACTGTCCGAACTGAGCACGTCGGGGTTGGAGGACATCTCGGAGCGTGAGTGGCTCTCGCGGGGGTTGCCGACGCCGCCCCCGCCTTCGCTTGTCGTCCTTGACCGCGTCTCGCCCGCCCGCGCGCCAGACTGCCCCACGCTGACATTCGGGGCGGACCCGCCGGGAGGACCGGCGCTCCTGGGCGCCGGGATCGCCGGCCCACCGGGCGCGATCTTCTGGGATCGGCGGCATCCCGCGCTCAGGCACGTGAGTCTCGACGGGCTGTCGCTCGACGCGACGCCGCTGGTGACCGCCCCGGAAGGCTGGAGGCCCATCGCCCGCTGCGCTACGGCACCGATCATCCTCGCGAGCGAGGCGGAGCGTTGGCCGCGGGTTATGGTGACGTTTGATCTCACCAGGTCCAACTGGCCTGTGCAGGCCGGCTTTCCGGTGTTCGTCGCGTCTGCCGTCGACCTGCTGACCGCCCGCGAGGCGCTCTCACGGGGCGTCGGGCACAGCACGGGCGAGTCGATCGAGATTCCCGCAGCACCTGGCACACGCATCGCCATCGAGGGGCCGGCATCGGCCACCGCGGTCGCCGGCCCCGGGGCGATGGTCGCGACGGCTCCACCACTCCCACGCACGGGTATCTACCGAGCCGGGGAGCACCAACTCGCGGTCAACCTCCTCAGCGCGGCGGAGTCCTCGCTTGCCGTGCCCCCTGCGGGTGCGCAGCGGGCCGGGGCTGAGGCCGCGGCCACGGGCGCCGCGGACCGTCGCGAAGTCTGGCACTGGTTCGCGCTCGGCGTGCTCACGCTGCTGTGCGTCGAGTGGCTGGTCTACGCAAGGCTCGTCCGGGTGTGATCGCGCCGGGAGACCGATCGGCGGGCCGATCCTGGTCAGCCCAGCTCGACGCTCCAGTACGCGTGATCGAGGAACGCCCGCCAGGACTGGTACTTCTCGTTCCCGAGGCGCAGCATGATCAGCGGATTGCGCTTGGGGCGCTCGGGCTTGCGGATCAGCCTCATGTGCGCCTCGTCCGGTGTGCGGCCGCCCTTCCTGGCGTTGCACCGGATGCACGCGCAGACGAGGTTTTCCCACGAATCTCCGCCGCCCTGGGCTCGCGGGCGCACGTGGTCGATGGACAGATCGCTGGTCGGGTAGATCCGGCCGCAGTACTGGCAGCGGTTGCGGTCCCGCGCGAAGAGGTTTCGCCGGTTGAGCTTCACGCTCTGCGCGGGCAGTCGTTCATAGCCCAGGAGGCGGATGATCCGTGGAACCGCGATCTCGAAGCGCACGGTGCGCACCCAGTCGTGCCTCTCCCGCTCCATCTCGCGGGCAAGTGCGGAGACTTCGATCCACGAGTCCAGGTCGTACGTCAGGTACCGTCCCGCTCCCGAACCGTCGGTCTCGACATGGATGATCTCCGCGATGCTGCGCGCGAGCAGGCTGAAGGCTCGCTTCGCGGGCACCACGCGCATCGCCGCGTACGCCTTATTCAGCACGAGCACCTTGGACCCCAAGCCTCCGGCTTCGGAGGCCGCGAGTGCGGCGGCCAAGTCTGACGGCACGACTTCGGCGCCATCCGGCGCTCCTTCACCACGACCACCACCCGGTTCACCAGTCCTGCGGTGCATGACAGCGTCCCTCCGGGACGACCTAGTTATAGCGACGTTCGGGGCTCCGTGCAATAGCACCCGGTGGCCCATCGGCGTGCTTCTCTAGACCCCCGCCCGTTGCGGGTCCGGAAAGTCCCGGTACAGGGCGCTCTGGAAGTCCGTGACCATGGAGTACACCGGCATGTGCAGCCTCTCAACCTCGCCCGTGCGGGTCGCGACCTCGCCGAAGGCCGCGTCAAACTGTGCCAGGTCCCGGAATGCGATCGAAATGTGGTACTCCCCCAGGCCCGCAGGGCCGAACCCGAACTTCCGCCTCGTGATCCGCCAGGATTCCAGCCCCCCCTGGCTCCGTAGATAGCCCAGGTACTCGTTCACAGCCTTGCAGAACTCCAGGTCCTTGCGGCTGTCCTTCAGGTTCACCCAGATCTCATAGTGGTTCATGCCCCAACCTTACGCGGGCCCCTTCCCGACCCATGCCGACGCGACGCGTGCCCCGCGGCCTGAGGCGAATCGTCGCAGCCCCGCCTGGGCCCCGACAAACGCGAGCAGAACCCCGGCAACCAGCATTCTCACCGCACCGGGCGAGAGCCCGGGCTCGTACGCGGGCAGCACGAGCGCCAGCCCCACGACGTGCACCCCCACGAGCGTGCCCAGAACCGAGCCCCGACCACCTGTGATGAGAGTGCCCCCGATCACCACGGCGGCGATGGCCTCCAGTTCAAGCCCTTGTCCCTGGTCGTGCGACGCGGTGGGCACGTACATCAGGGCCGCCACGCCCGCCACGCCCGCGAGGAGTCCGCTCGCGGCGAAAGTCACCACGCGAACACCCGCCACCGGCACGCGGCCCAGACAGGCCCCGGGGTTGTCTCCCACGGCACGCACCCAGCGCCCGCCAACGGAGCGAGAGTCCCAGACGATCGCGAGCGCCGCGACCGCGAGCACGCAGAGCGAGGTCAGGGTCACCTCCGCTCCGCCCCAGCCCCACGCCATGCTGGGCATCGTGCCGACGTAGCCGGACGGCAGCGCTCGTGGCTCCGGGCTGAGCAGGAGCGAGGCCCCGCGAGCCAGGAACATGCCAGCGAGGGTCACAATGAACGCGGGCAGCCTCAGCCGCTGGACCGCCAGGCCCTGCGCGGCCCCGACGGCGACCCCGACCAATGGTCCGCACAGGAGCGCGATCGCGGGCGGTGCCCCGAACTGGGCCGCCCACACTGTCACGAAGGCGGCGAGGGTCGCGACGGCTCCGACCGCGAGGTCGATGCCCCCGGCGATCACGACCCAAGTCATGCCGATCGAGACAAGCACCAGCGGAGCGCGCGAGGTCCAGAGCCCGGAAAAGACCCCGATGCTGTGGAAGCCGGGGTAGCGGGCTTCCGCGAGGGCAAGCATGCAGAGCAAGACCGCCGGGCCAACCAGTGATGGCAGATGGGTTCGCCAGTTCATGCCCCGCCCCCGTGGGCCGACGCCCCGGAGCCACGGGCCATGGCCCAGGCTCCCACGACCGCCACCATCGCCTTGGTCACCAGGATCAGGCCCGGCGCGATTCCCCAGATGTCCAGCAGCACCGTGGCGGTCTGCATCAGGATCGCTCCGAGTGCGGCTCCGAGCACCAGGGCTCGCCCGCCTCGGAGCGAGCCGCCGCCGATGACCACCGCGAGAATCGCGTCCAGCTCGATGCCCAGGCCCGTCGAGTTCGGGTCCGCGGTCTGAATGTCGGCACAGACGAGCACACCGGCCAGCGCGCTGCACACACCCGCGATGGCAAAGGTCGCCGCTGCCAGCCCCCGGACCGGCACGCCCGCGCGTCTGGCCGCGTCCCGTGAATCACCCAGCGTCTGCACCATCAGCCCCAGGGGCCAGAGGCGGACAAAGAGCCACGCAGCGAGAACGAGAGAAGCTGCCAACAGAACCGGCACGGGCAGCACACCGACCGACCCGTTCGCGAGCCAGCCCGACAGCGGGTCTTGAAAGGGCCGGTTGATTCCCGCGGAAATCGCCTGGGCCCCTCCGCGGCACGCGACCATCGTCACCAGCGTGGCGACCACCGCCGGAAGCCCGAGCCTCGCAACGAGCGCGCCCGACACCACGCCGCAGACGACGCCGCAGGTCAGGGCGATGGCGAGCGGCCATGGCCCGCCGAGCCCGAACCTTGGCGCCAGCGTGGCGCTCACCATGGCGGCCAGGGCCATGACAGACCCCGTGGAGAGGTCGATGGCGCCCGTCGCGATGACCAGGCACATTCCGACAGAGACCACGACGATCGGCGCGCCATTGAGGAGCACGTCGAACACGGCGCCCACGGCGCGACCGTCAACCACCGTGATCGTGAAGAAGCCCGGGGTGCAGACCGCCGCGAGAAGCACCGCGCAGGCCACGATGGCTCCGGGCAGAACGCTGCGGAGGCGGCTTGAAAGCTGTGAGGCTCCCGGGGAGACCGCGAGGGGCTGCGCACCACCCCCCCCGGCGCTCACCGCTTGGGCCCGTCGGTCGCCGGAGGCGGCTCATCTTGGGGCGGGGACTCGCCGGCGGGCGGCGTCTGAGGTGGCGTCTCGGGAGTGACTGCAGGTGGAGTGGCAACAGGCTCGGCAGGCACGGGAGCGGGCGGGGGCGGCTTGGGAACCTGCGCGTCCAGCGGCAAGGGCGGGGTCGTCCTGAGCTCCCCGAGCTCGTTCACCCGCTGCTCGGCCACCTTCTTGTGCAGCACGTAGGTCGTGCCATCTACCAGCGACGCGATGCGGTTGTACCACTGCGTCGCGTCATCCCAGTCACGACGGCATTCCGCGACGGCCGCAAGGCCGTACATCGCATTCACGCGGGTCAACAGATTGCCGGAACTGGTTGAGGCGTCGTCGTGGACGCGCTGATAGAGGGCCGCGGCCTGGGAGAGATACTCCTCCCTGTCCGCCTCGGTGAGGGCGTCCTCGGGCTTGGCGAGAGCGCCGGTGGGCGTTCCCTGCTCGCTCACCGCGAGTTCGGCGCCGATCTTCATGCGCCGGCGCACGGCGTCCACGTAGCGGTCCGCCGCCTCCAGCCGCGCGAGCATGCTGACGGCCCGGACTCCCTCGAACTCCGTGGCGACTGCGGCAAGGGCCGAGGGGCTGGCCGACCCGCCCGCCCGGGCAAGTTCGAACTCCGCGAAGGCCTTGTCGACACGCTGGGACTGCCCGACCTGGTACCGGAGGTACAGCGTGTACCCGACCGCGCTGAGGGCCGCGACCATCAGGATCGGCGTCCCCCACTTGCGGAGCCAATCGATGAAGTCCTGATTGAGCAGGGACTCTTCCAGGCCTGCCCGTTCGCGAATCTGTGTCTGTCTTTCGTCCATAACGCTCCGTGCCAGTCCCGCCGTCCAGGCCGGACGGGCTCCATACGGGAGGGGAGGGCAACTCTAGGGGCCCCGCCACGCGTCCGGGGGCCAGAACCACAGAGGGTCAAGCCCCCGCACTGCCCGGTCACTCACCAGCCTAGCTCGCACCTTCTCTGCGAACGCCCCCAGAGTGCCCCCCGACCTAAGGCTCAGGCACACCTCGGGCTCTCCCAGTGGCTTGCCAAGGTCGGACCGAAGCCCGACCCGGAGCACTTCGACGCCAGGGGCGAGGGCCGCGGCACTCTCGGGCGTCAGTTCGCCTCCCGGGTCGGAGCACTGGAGCAGCAGATCGGCGTGAGGAAGAATCGCCCCGGCCACGGAGAGCGCCGCCGCCTCCGACCCCTGCGAGCCGGCTCGCACGCCCGGCGTGTCCACCCAGCGGACGACGAGCCCGTCGAGCTCTACGAGCGCTCCCACGTGGTCGCGCGTCGTGCCCGGCTCGTCGGCGACGATGGAAACGTGCCGACCCGCCATCGCGTTCAGCAGCGACGACTTGCCGATATTGGGTGGGCCGATGGCCACGACGAGTGGCGGGTCCACGAGACGGCGAAAGTCCCGCGAGAGCGGGTCGTCCGGCCCGGGACGTCGTGCGTTCGCGCGAGACCACGCTTGTGGCTGAGCGAGCAGCACCGGAATGGCGGCGGGGCTGGCTGCTCGCGCAACAGTCCGGAGCATCCAGGCTTCAAGATCGCTGCTCGATTCCGGGTAGAGCACCCGGGGCGGGGGGTCCGCGAGCCGGGTGACTCCTCGTGCTTCGACCCAGTGGATCACACCCCGCAGGACGGCGGGCCCGCCGTGGGGCATCAGGTGCAGCGAATCCGCCCAGCGAAAGACGACCATCTGGTCGACACCCGGGATGTCGAGCACGCGTGCCCTCCCCCGCGGGATGTCGGGCAGGCTCAGAAGCTGCAGGGCACGACCTGCATCCGGCCCCAGCACAAGGCAGGCCAGCGCCCCGCGGGCACCCGCGGGCGTGGCAAGCGTCCACCAGACGGCCGAGTGGGAACTCGCGTGCTCAGCGCCGGGCATCTCGCTCGCCCCCGCCATCGTCGGAGCCGGCGGGCTCCTCGTCGTCGAGGTCGTCGGCGGCGTCACCCCCGCCCCAGGCGATCTTGCAGGCCTCGAGCATGCCGATGAGCTGGAGATCGGGCACGATGTGCTCCACAAGGTCGTGGTTCTCGAAGAGAATCCCCGCGTCGCCACCGGTCGCGATGATCTGCGGGAATGCCCCGTAGAACTCCGCGTACCGCTCGATGGTCTCCCGGACCGCGCCGCGGGCGGCGGCGAGCACGCCCAGGAGCATCGCGTGCTGGGTGTCCCTGCCGAAGGGCCCGAGCGCGGGGTCGGGGAGTTCGAAGCGCACCGCGGGAAGCTGGGCGGTGCGGGCGTGGAGGGCCGCGAGCATCATCCCGAGCCCCGGGGAGATGATCCCGCCCTGGAAGACGCCCTCTCCATCCACGAAGTCCACGGTGATAGCGGTGCCAGCGTCGACGATGATGCATGCCTGCTCCGCGCGGACAAACGCGCCGAGTGCGCAGAGCATGCGGTCTTGCCCGACGGTCGAGGCATCACGGAGCCCATCGGCGAAGGGGATCGGGACGTCCGTACCCGCGAGGAGGGGCATGACACCGGCCCTTCTCAGGCTCGCGACGAGCGCGTCCCGTGCGGGCGGGTTGACGCTGGCGATGACTACCGGCAAGCCGGGAGACGCGGCGAGCGCAGCCAAGATAGCGCCGGTGGCACCCGCGGGGTCGTCGCAGGCGAAGGAGGCCGGGTCGACAAGATCGCCCGTGATGAACCGGCCGACGCGCGTGCGGGAGTTGTTGACCGCGACTGCGATCAGGGAATCTGGCTGCATGCCCGATGATACGGCCGGCGCGGGCCGGACCCGCTCAGGGGATGGGCTTGTTCACCTGGAATCGCGCGAGGGCCTCTGGGGTCGTGGAGGCACCGGTGAAGATGCTGCCCGAGGGGTACCAGTAGTCCACGCGCTCGTAGGACTCGTCCTGCTTGACGACACGTACGCTGCCATCGAAGAACAGGGCGTTCATGACGCCAGAGTGGCGATAGGAGAGCTTGACGTTGGAGAGGTTGGCGCCGCGGCCATAGGCGGTGGAGCCGTTGAAACCGGGTCCGGAGTCGCAAAAGGAGCCGAAGCGGTTGGGGTTGCCGCTGAGCTCGAAATCCAGCACGCGGCGGGTGGAGTCGTAGTAGCGGGTGCCGTCCGCGGCGAGGACCTTGCTGGAAAGCTGGATGCCGATCTGATCGAGGCGGGGCATGTAGTCGCCCCGGACGGAGCATGGGTCGCGGAAGCCGGAAGAAGCGGCGCGCCAGTCCATGCGGGCGGCGCCGGGGTTGGGCGTGTAGTACCTGACGGCGTCGGGCATGGCCCGGACATCGAACCCCAGCAGCGAGAACCCCGCGGGCGCGAGGTACGAAACCTGGCGGTAGGTGTACTCGGCCTTGATGCGCTGGAAGTCGTCGAAGTCGCCGGGCACGCCGGAGCCGATGAAGAGCTCGTCGTTGACGACGCGTGCGGAGGGGCAGCCGTACTTGTTGAAGATCTGAAACGTGCGCATCGCGCGGTTTTTGGACAGGCCGGCGGAGTCGCCGACGACGGGGCTGATCCAATCCGTCGAAGCGGTCGGGGTGCTGGCGCTGGTGTCACCCTCGCACGAGGCGCCGTTGGTGAAGGCGGCCATGGCGCCGCTGGTGCGCTGGCTGGCGATGAAGTCCGAGTTGCTGCCCGCATAGATCATCTGCCCTTGCCCCAGGCCGCGGAGCATGGACTGACAGATGACATTGCGGGCGGCCTCGCGAGCCTTTCCCAGCGCGGGGAGCAGGATGCCGATGAGCAGCGCGATGATCGCGATGACCACGAGGAGTTCGATGAGGGTGAAGCCGTGGGCACGGTGTCGGCGCGTGGTGATCATGGTGGTCGTAGGAGTCATGGTGGTCATTGGTCACTTCTCGGCGAGTTTGCGTTTGACCGGTTCGGGGGACTTGACCTTCACATGGCCGGTGGCCTTGTCGAGAGCCACCTCGCCTGTTTCCTTCGCTACAAGGGACGCCGCCAGGGGCAGGTACCTCGAAGAGACCTTCCAGACATCTCCCTCACGCTCGGCCGGGAGCATGAGGGCCTTCTGCGTCTCGGGGTTCTTGAGCGGGAAGAGCAGCCCGCCAGCCGAGGGTCGGTCACACTCGTAGAGATCGCCGGTGGCCACGTCGACAATGACGACAGTCGTCGCCTTCTCGATCTCTTCGCCCGAACTCAGTTGCCAGAAGAAACCGAACCCCAGCGCGATGGCTGCGGCGACGAAGAGCACGATGTGCCAGGGCCTCACGCCTTCCATACGTCCGGGGACTCCGAGACCGCCTTCGAGGGCCAAAGCATAGACCGGCAGGCACCCGGCATGAATCCGAACACCCGACACGGGCGCCGCCAACAGGGGGCTTTGTACCGCGCCGGGGTCTCTCGCCGCAAGCGGCCCATGACTCTTGATGAACTCCTAACCTTGTCCCTGCAGCGGGGGGCGAGGCCGGGGCACCCTACCATCACCCATGCGGCTGATTCTCGCCAACCCCCGGGGCTTCTGCGCCGGGGTACACATGGCCATAGACGTGGTTGACCAGGTGCTCGACCTCTTTCCTGGCGAGGACTTGTACGTCTACCACGAAATCGTCCACAACCGGCACGTGGTCGGACGGTTCATCTCCCGGGGCGTGAAGTTCGTCGACAATGTGGACGAGGTGCCCGCGGGAAAGATCGTGGTCTTTTCCGCCCACGGAATCCCCCCGGACGTGCGGGCCAGAGCCCGGGCCCGCGGGCTGACCGCCATCGACGCGACGTGCCCCCTGGTCACCAAGGTGCACGCGGAGGCGGTGCGGTACGCACGACAGGGGTACCAGATTCTGCTGGTCGGTCACAAGAACCACCAGGAGGTCATCGGCACCACCGGCGAGGCCCCGGACGCGACCCAGGTGGTGGAAAGCCCGGAGGACATCCCGGGGCTCACGATCCGAGACCCCGAGAAGCTGGTCTATCTCACGCAGACGACGCTCTCGACCGACGACGCGGGCTTCATCATCGAGGCGCTCCGGCGCGCGTTCCCGAGCATCAAGGCGCCACCCAGCGAGGACATCTGCTATGCCACGACCAACAGGCAGCACGCGGTGCGGACCATCGCCCCAGAGTGCGACCTGGTGCTCGTCATCGGCTCCAAGAACTCGTCGAACTCCGTGCGGCTGACGGAAATCTCCGCCAACGTGGGCACCCCGGCGCGCCTGCTGGACGATGTCTCCGAGGTGGATTGGTCGTGGTTCGCAACGGGCGGCGAGACCGTGCTCGTCACCGCGGGCGCGTCCGCGCCCGAGGACCTGGTTGCCACTCTGTGCCGCCAGCTGCTCGCGAAGTTCGGCGGCACGATCGAGACTCGCGACGTCTTCGACGAGGACGTTGAGTTCGCCCAGCCCGGCGCACTGCGGAAACTCATGACCGATCGCGGGATCGACCCGCGCTCGCGGCGGCTGCGCGTCTCCGCGCCAGTCGTGACCGCCGCCGCGTACGGCGCCGTCCCGCTCACCGTCAGCGCTGCAAGAACGCACACCCCGCACCGCGGGCACGATTAAGAGCACACCACCGACGAACGGAAGGCCCCGCCCCGGGGCCGCACCATGAAGCACCCGACACACCACATCTTCGAGTTCACCCCGGAATCCCTCGGCGCCTGGTGCGAGAGCCGACGCATGCCCACGTTCCGGGGCAAGCAGGTCCTGGAATGGGTCTACGAGAAGGGCGTCGTCGAACCGGCGGCGATGACCAACCTGTCCAAGCTTGATCAAACGACCCTCGCGCGCGACATGACCTTTCTGTCCGGGCGAACGCTGCGGCGCCAGGCCGCGACCGACGGCACCCAGAAGCTGCTCATCGAGTGGGACGACCACGAAACCCCGCAGCCCGTGCGCACGCTCGATCTCGCCCCGCCTTCCCCGCTCGCCATCGCGGGGCAGGAGCAGGGCGACCCCGCCCGGCAGACCGAGTGCGTGATGATCCCCAGCCTCGCCAGCGAGCGGGAGCCCGAGGACGACGACGGGTCCAGGCGGGCGCCGCGGTTCACGGCGTGCATCTCCTCGCAGGTGGGGTGCCCGGTGGGGTGCCGCTTCTGCGCATCCGGGCTCACGGGGCTGGACGCGAACCTCTCCGCCGGGCGCATCGTCGAGCAGGTCTGGAGGCTGGCGCGCCTGAAGGGCGTGAGACGAATCACGAACGTGGTGTTCATGGGAATGGGCGAACCCCTGAGCAACCTGGGAGCGGTCATCCCGGCGGTGAAGACCATCACCTCGCTCTGGGGGCCGGGCATCTCGGCGCGAAAGGTCACGATCTCCACGGTCGGCCTGCCCAAGGCGATCCAGAGGCTGTCGGAACAGCTCGACCTGCCCGTGACGCTCGCGCTCTCGCTTCACGCGCCCAACGACGAGCTGAGGCGGAGGCTGATCCCCTGGGCGGAGTACACGACGATCGCGGACCTGCTCGCCGCCTGCCGCGCGTGGTTCGAGCGGACCGGGCGCGAGATCACACTGGAGTACACGCTGCTGCGGGGCGTGAACGACCGGCCCGAGCACGCGAGGCAGCTCGCGGACCATGCCCGGACGCTGCGGGCCAACGTGAACCTCATCCGCTACAACGAGGTCGCGGGGACGGAGTTTGAGCGGCCGCGTGACGAGGACGTGCTCGCCTTCCAGAAGGTGCTGAGGGGCGCGAACATCAACGTCCACATCCGCGCCAGCCGGGGACGGGACATCGCCGCGGCGTGCGGACAGTTGCGGCACGAGAACACGAACAAGGCCGCCCAGGACGTCCCGAGCGCGACATGAGGCCATTCGGTCCCGAGCACCTAATCGCCCTCGCGTGGACGCTCCCCCTGGTGGTCGGCTCGTGCTGGCTCGGCAGAACGTGGCTCACTCGCGCTTCGGACGGGCGGGACCCGCACGGAGCGCGCAAGGAGCGTCTGCTCTGCGTGTGGTGGGGCGCCGGGGTCATCGGGATCAACATCGCATCGGCCGTGTACTGGTTCATGCCGGAGCGGTTTGACCTCCGGATGAGCCTTCCCCTGCACCTGTGCGACCTGGCGTGCGCCATGTCGCCCCTGGTCTTTCTCACGCGGTGGCGTCTGCCCCGCGCGCTGGTCTATTTCTGGGGGATCGGGCTCTCGACCCAGGCGTTCGTCACGCCGACGCTCGACGAGCCCCCGCCTTCCGCCCGCTACTGGCTGTTCTGGCTGGTGCACCTGGCGATCGTGGGCAGCGCCGTCTACGACCTCTTCGTGAGGCGGTTCAGGCCCACGTGGCGCGAGCTCCTGTGGGCACTTGGCGTCAGCATCACCTGGGCGGTGCTGATGGTGTGGCTCAACGACGCGCTCGGGAGCAACTATGGCTACGTCGGAAGGGGTGACCCCAACTCCCCCACCATCGTTGATCTCCTGGGGCCGTGGCCGGCCCGTGTGTTTGTCATGGGGGCGATCGGCACCGCGGCGTTTGTCTGCCTGTGGGGCGTGTGGCCCCTCTGGGCGCGGCTGCGCCGGGGCCATGTCGCCCCGCGGGCACGCTAGACTGCGCCCCGAATGACCCGGCTGGTGCTCGGACTCATCCCGATCGCGTTTGTGCTCGCGTGGCCTCTCACGGTGATCGTGCGCCGCATCAGCGCATCGATGGGAGCCATGGACGCCCACGGTGTTCCGGGGCAGGTCAAGGCGGCGTCGAGGCGCGTGCCCAACACTGGCGGCATCGCCATTTTCGCGGCCATCATCATTCCGATCGTGCTCGGGCTGGCGCTCCTCGTGCCCCTGGGTGCCTCCCATGACGGCGAGTGGCGGGAGGAGCCCGGCCTGGTTCCGGCCGACCTGCACGAGCACCTGCCCCGGCTTGCGCACTCCGCTGACACCGCGCTTCTGCTCGTCGCGTGCCTCGCGGTGCTGCACGTGCTCGGGCTCATCGACGACCGCAGGCCGCTGGGGCCGTTTGTCAAGCTCGGGATCATGGCGCTGGTGGCGGCCTCGGTGCCGCTGCTCTCGCCCGAGACGCGGATGCTGACGATGCTCGATGCGCACGTCGGCGGGCCGTGGCTCTCGATCGTGCTGACGGTCTTGTGGCTGCTGGTGGTCACGAACGCGATGAACTTCATGGACAACATGGACGGGCTGACCGCCGGGACCGCGGGGATCGCCTCGGCGTGCTTTCTCGCAGCCGCCATTCTGCACCAGCAGTGGTTCGTCGGCGCGTGCCTGGCGCTCTTGGCCGGCGCGTGCGCGGGGTTCCTGGTGCTGAACTTCCCGCCCGCAAGGATCTTCATGGGAGACGGCGGGTCGCTGGTGATCGGGTTTCTGCTGGGGTTCCTGACGATCCGGACGACCTTCGTGCCGGAACCCGCAGCCGGAATGCCGGCCCCGGGGTGGTACGGGGTTTTTATGCCGCTGTGCGTGCTCGCCGTGCCGATCTATGACTTCGTGAGCGTGGTCATCATCAGGTTGAGCCAGAAGCGCAGCCCGTTCGTGGGCGATCTGCAGCACCTTTCTCATCGGTTGGTCGGGATGGGCCTGTCGAAGCGGGCGGCGGTCACCGTCATCTGGGGGCTCACGCTCGTCACCGGCATTTCGGGCATCGTGCTCGGGGGTCTTCAGCCCTGGCAGGCGGCGCTCGTGGGCGGGCAGGTGCTGGTCATTCTTGGCCTGATCGCTGCGTTCGAGTTCGCACGCGCAAGGGGCCCCGCGGCATGACGGGCGCACCGACCCAAGCGTCCGCGGGAGGGCCGGGTCGGGCGGCCTTCGGAGCCGCGGCTCTCCTCGTCGGGTGCATCTGGGTGCGGATGATGACGGCGCACGACTTCTTCCCCGCGTGGGGAGGGGACCCGCTCACGACGGAGTCGCCGATCCTGGGCCTCACGCCCGCCGCGTCGCTCGCGCTGGACGCGGTGACCACCCTCGCCTCGCTCCTGCTGCTCGGCGCGATGCGGGCCCGCGGAGCCGTGCTGCCCTGGTGGGAGCACACGCTGGCGGCGGGTGGCTGGGCGGCGGTCACGCTCCACGCGTGGGTCCTGGGCCCCGGCGGCGACATGCAGGACCTGCTCCTGGGAGGGACCTGGTGCTCGGGCATCGCGGCGGCGCTCGCGGCACGGGCCGCGTCGCGTGATACCACGCTGCGGAACCTCATCGCCGCGGGCCTGCTCGCCGCGATCGGTCCGCTCTTCCTGCGGGGGCTCGCGCAGGTGTATGTCGAGCACCCGATGATGTTGGAGACGTACCGCGCGGACCGGGCCGCCATTCTCGCGTCGCACGGCTGGTCGGAGGAGTCTCCGATGGCCCGGGCCTACGAGCGTCGCCTGTTGCAGGCGGAGGCGACGGGCTGGTTCGGCATGGCAAACGTCTACGCGTCAGTCGCCGCCGCCACGCTCACCGCACTCTTCGCGCTGCTGGTCGCCGCGGCCCGGTCCCGGGTTGCGCGCAGCGGTCTGCTCTACGCGGCCCCGGGCCTTGGGGCGCTCATGGCGGCGGGCGCACTGGCCTACGCGAAGTCCAAGGGCGGGGTCGGCGCGTTCGCGCTTGGCTTCATGCTTGTGGTGCTGGCGCACGTGGGCCCCCGCGTGCTGGGGCTGGCTCGCACCCGCTGGGCGTCCATCGTCGGGATCGGCGCGCCCGCGCTTGTGCTGCTGCTCGTCGTCGCCCGGGGGTTGGTGGGCACTCGCTTCGGCGAGCTCAGCCTGCTCTTTCGCTGGTTCTACATCGAGGGCGCGGTGCAGGTGTGGCTCGATCGTCCGTTTCTGGGCGTCGGCCCGACGGGGTTCAAGGCGGCATACACGCTGCTCAAGCCCCCGGTCGCCCCCGAAGACGTGAGCAGCCCGCACTCGATCCTCTTTGACTATGCCGCGACGCTTGGCCTGGGAGGCGTGGCCTGGGGCGCGCTGTTTCTCGCGTGGATGCGCACTGCGGGGAAGCAACTCTTCTCCGACCCGCCGGAAACGGGCCACCTTCCGCCCCTGCGACTGCACGCGGGCGTGCTGATCCTCTCCCTGGTCGGCGCGACGCTCGTGGGCTCGCTGCTGGAGCAGGTGATCGCCACGCCGGAGATCGGGCTGGTGCGCATCGGGGGGCTGGTGCTCGCGGCTCTCATCGGCGTCGGCGTGCTCGCGGTGCTCGGAGACGACCGGATGCCCAGCGCGAGGCTGGCGTTGGCGGCGGCCGCCCTCACCGCAGGCGCGCACGCCCAGATCGAGCTCACGTCGATCTCGCCCGGCAGCGTGGCCTGGCTGCTGGTGATGGTGGCGTGCGGATCGCCCGCAGCCCCGGCGGTTTCGCCGCACCGGGCCAGGTGGGGCTGTTGGTGGCTCGCGCCGGCCTGTGTGCTGACGATGGTGGCGCTGTGGCGTGGGTGGCGCTGGGAAACCCCGCTCCGCCGCGCGTACGAGCTCGTTTCGCCGGTGGCGGACATGGACGCACGACTTCGGACTCTCGCGGCCCGCCCTCGCGCCGACGACCCGCCCCGCAAGATCATCGCCGACCTGGGCGCCCTGCTGGACGAGCCAGAGCTGGAACGCCGCGCGCTGACAGGGCAGGACGTCACCGCCGCGATGATCCGCCTCAGGTTGCGCGCGACGGAACTCGCCGCAGGGCAACTCTCCGTGGCCGTCGGCCGCGAGCCACGCGAGTTCCAGACCTGGCAGGCGCTGACGCGGCTGCTGCTGGTGCGCCTGGGTGACCTCAGGCAGGCCGGCGCGGATGGCGAAGCCCTCGATGCGGCGCTCGCCCGGGTGCGTAGTGCGCTCGCCGCCTATGAGGGCCCGGTGGACGCAGCCTCGCGGGGCTGGAGCGCCACGATCCACTACTCCCTCGCCCAGACGCTGCCCTCGGAGGACGACCTGAGGCTCGCGGTGCGAGACTGGGAAGAGGCAGCGGCGCTCGCGCCCCACGGCGTGCTGATCCCGATGTCGCTCGCGCGGGCGCACACACAGCTCGGAGACGCCACCGCGGCCAGGCTTTGGGCCGCGCGGGCCCTTGAGAACCACGCCAAGATGGCCCTGGACCCGCTGCAGGGGCTGACCGAGCCCCAGGTGGAGGAGATGCGGTCTCTGGCAGGCCGATAGGGCGGGCAAGGCAAGTCTGGGCGGCTGCGGGGCTTGATTCGCCGTCCGCTGCTTCTACTATTGTCCTCCCCGTATGAAGGGCAAACATCGCCTCGGGCCGAGCGGCCCGGACGCGGGGACGGAGCCGGGCCAGATGGACGACGAGGAAGAAGAAATCGAGCCGCACTAGCGCCCTCGCCCACCTGCACGTGGACCGGACCTGTTCCCCATTCCAAGCTAGCAGTCTCCTGCCCCGGAACCGTTCCGGGGCTGTGTTCCCCGAACCAGCACCCGCCGAAGACGGCCCGACAACGCGTCGGCCGGGCGATCGGCAAACAAAGACGAGCGACCCATGCCCACCGACCTTTCGAAGATCCGCAACATCGGCATCTGCGCCCACATCGACGCCGGCAAAACCACCGTGTCCGAGCGCATCCTGTACTACACGGGCAAGAACTACAAGATCGGCGAGGTCCACGAGGGCACCGCGACGATGGACTTCCTGCAGGACGAGCAGGAGCGCGGGATCACCATCCAGTCCGCGGCGACGACCTGCCCCTGGACCCGTCACGGCGACGAATACAAGATCAACCTGATCGACACCCCGGGCCACGTGGACTTCACGATCGAGGTGGAGCGTTCGCTCCGCGTGCTCGACGGGGCGGTCGCGGTGTTCGACGGCAAGGAAGGCGTGGAGGCGCAGTCGGAGACGGTGTGGCGCCAGGCCGACCGCTACCGGGTCCCCCGCATCTGCTTCATCAACAAAATGGACAAGATCGGCGCGTCGTACGAGTTCTCCTTCGGCACGATCAAGAGCCGCCTGGGCGCCAATGGGATTCCGATCCAGTATCCGGTGGGCACGGGCCACGACTTCAGCGCCATCATCGACCTCGTCAAGATGAAGGCCTTCTTCTTCGAGGGCGAAAAGGGCGAGACAATGGTCGAGAAGGCCATCCCCGACGCCGAGGTCGAGAACGCCCAGAAGTGGCGTCACGACATGATCGAGAAGATCTCCGAGCTCGACGACGAACTCATGGGCATGTACCTCGAGGGCAAGGAGCCCAGCAACGAGCAGCTCGTCGCAACCCTGCGCCGGGCGACGGTCGAGCGCCGCTGCTATCCCGTGATGTGCGGCGCCGCCCTTCGGAACATGGGCGTGCAGCTCCTCCTGGACGCGGTCATTGACTACCTCCCTTCGCCCAACGAGAAGCCCGAGGTGGAGGGCACCGACCCCCGCGACAAGGAGGTGAGGATGACCCGCCCGCACGACAAGGAGGCCCCCTTCTCGGCGCTGGTCTTCAAGGTCGTCTCCGACACGCACGGCGACCTCACCTACGTCCGCGTCTACTCCGGCACCCTCACCAAGGGCACGCGCCTGCTGAACCCCGGCAATAACAAGAAGGAAAACGCCAGCCGCATCTTCGAGATGCACGCTCAGAACCGCATCCCGCTCGAGGAGGTCAGCGCGGGCAACATCGTTGCGGTGGTCGGCATCAAGGACTCGTACACGGGCGACACCCTGTGCGACCCCGACAAGCCGATCATCCTGGAGCGGATGCACTTCCCCGAGCCCGTCATCAGCATGTCCATCGAGCCCAAGGGCTCCGACGACAAGCGCCGCCTTTCCGACGCGCTGGCGACCATCCGCCGCGAGGACCCCTCGTTCCGCTACTCCTACGACGACGAGACTGGCCAAACCATCATCTCCGGCATGGGCGAGCTGCACCTTGACATCATCCGCACCAAGATCGTGCGCGACATGAAGATCAACGTCGAGGTGGGCAAGCCCAAGGTCTCCTACCGCGAGACCATCACCAAGAAGGCCGAGTACGTCCGGGGGCTGCACAAGAAGCAGTCCGGCGGGCGGGGCCAGTTCGGCGACGTCATCATCCACCTCCAGCCCTTCACCGCGGAGCAGGCCGCCTCCGAGGAGATCGACTTCGAGGACAATATCGCGGTCGAGAACGCGATCGTGGGCGGTTCGATCCCGAAGGAGTTCATCAAGCCCGCGATGGACGGCATCCGCCAGACCGCAAAGACCGGCGTGAAGTTCGGCTACCCGATGATCAACATCAAGGTCACCATCGTCGACGGATCGTCGCACGACGTGGACTCCTCGCAGGTCGCCTTCGAGCTCGCCGGGCGGCTGGCCCTCATCGCCGCCGCTGAGCAGGCCGGCCCAGTGCTGCTCGAGCCCATCATGAAGGTCGTCGTCACCGTGCCCGATGAGTACCTGGGCAACATCACCGGCGACATCGCCTCCCGCCGAGGCATGATCGTCAGCACCGACGACAGGGGCGTTGTGAAGATGGTCAACGCCGAGATCCCGCTCTCCGAGCTCTTCGGCTACACCACCGACATCCGCGGCATGTCCCAGGGCCGGGCCAGCGCCACGATGGAGTTCCTCGAGTACCGCCAGATGCCCGCCAGCATGATGAAGGAAGTGCTGGAGGCCCAGGCGGGCGGCGGGAAGGACAAGAAGTAAGCCCGGCGACGATTCACATCGCCACGCGACGCCCCGGGCCTTCCCGGGGCGTTTTTCGTTCCTCACGTGGGCCTTGGGCGTCTATCGCGGCGCTTCCCAGGGCGTGCCGGGCGTGTACCCCACGAGGGCGTACAACTCCTGACGCGTCTGCATCTGGGGCAGCAGGCCCTGCGCCGTCCCGGTCCTGTGCAACTCGTCGAGCGCCCGCGCCACCGCCCCCATCGCCACGCGCAGCATCGTCACCGGGTAGATCACGATGGAATAGCCCATGCCCGCGAAGCGATCCAGCGGGAGCATCGGCGTCTTGCCGAACTCTGTCATGTTCGCGAGCAGGAACGGCCCGCCCGCGGGCGCCGGGCCGGGCAGGTCCCGCATGGCCCGGGCGAAGCTCTCGAACTCTGCCTCGGAGACGAGCCCCTCGGGAAAGATCATCTCGGCGCCCGCGCGGACATACGCCCCGGCCCGGTTGATGGCAACGTCCAGTCCCTCGACGCCCCTCGCGTCGGTACGGGCACAGATGATGAACGCGCCGCCGCTGCAATCCCGCGAGGCCCTTGCGGCCCACTGGATCTTCTCGATCATGTGGTCGGTAGGGACCAGTTCCTTCCCATCCAGGTGCCCGCACCGCTTGGGAAACTTCTGGTCCTCCAGGTGCAGGCCCGCGGCCCCGGCCCGCGAGTAGTCAAGCACGGTCCGGCGGACCATCTCGGCCTCGCCGAAGCCTGTGTCGGCGTCCGCGAGCACGGGCAGACCCGAGGCGTCCGCGACCTCGCGGATGCAGCGGCAGAAATGCTCAAGACCAAGCAGGCCCACGTCTGGCACGCCCGCGCTCACGCTGGTCGCCGCTCCGGAGACGTAGCACGCCTGGAACCCGGCCCGCGCGATCGCCATGCCGCAGAGCGCGCTAAAGGCGCCGGGAGCCGCGACGCATCCCAGGCTCATGGCGGCGCGGAGCTTCGCGCCGGGGTGTGTGGTGGTGGACATGAGCCGATCGTACGCGCCGTACGCCCGACCTACAGCCCGGCGGCGGCGAGCCACTCGGAGGGTCGCTGTTCGAGCGCGATCGCGATGGAGAGCAGCGATTCCAGGCTCGCCAGGTGCGCCCCTCGCTCGATTGAGCTGAGCTGGCTCACGCTGACCTCTGACGCCTCCGAAAGCTCTTTCAGCGTCCAGCCCCGGTGCGTGCGGGCGATCCGGATCTGACGCCCGAGCTCGACCCGCAGCCGGTCTTCGGGGCGCCTGCCAAGCCCGAGCTTGGCCACGGCCTGGGCCAGGGTGGCGCGCAACACCTCTATGGAGAACGGCTTGGCGATGTAGTCAAACGCCTCCTGCTTGAAGGTCTGGCGCATGCCCTCCAGAGACGGGTACCCCGTCACGACCACCACCGCCAGGCGGGGCCAGCGCTGGCGAAGCTCGGCCAGCACCTCTTCGCCGGACGCACGCCCCATCTTCACGTCCAGCAGCACGATGTCCGGCAGGTGGTCTCGGCACGCCTCGAAGAGCTCGGCGGGCGTCGCGACCGCGCGGATCTCGTGCCCTTCGGGCTCCAGGAGCGAGACGATGAACTGGCGGAAGTCCTCGTCGTCGTCCAGCGCGATGATGGACAGAGGCGGGGTGCGCTCGGGTGGCGGGCTGTCTGCGGGCGGGGTCGGGGCGGGCGGGTTCATGCGGGGTGGACTCCTGGCTGCACAGACTCTACCGCGCCGGCCCGGCCCTGCCGGCCCGCCCGGGGAAGCAGAACCTCGAACACCGCGCCGGGGGCGTCCGTGCGGTTGCCGCCGAGAAGCAGGCCCGAGTGCTCCCGCACGATTCCCTCCGCGACCGCGAGGCCCAGGCCCGTGCCCCGCGAGTCCAGTCGTGTGGTCGCGAATGGCTCGAAGAGCCTGGGGAGCACGGCGGCGGCGATTCCCGGCCCGTTGTCGCGCACCGTGACGCTCACCCAATCGGTGCCCTCCCGAGGGACGGTGCGGGCCTCCACAACGATGGAGGCGCCCGCCGGCACCGGGGGCGGGCCGAACGCGTCCACAGCGTTGCGGATGAGATTCACGAACACCTGGACCATGCGTCCGGCATCGCACTCGACGACAACCGACTCGTCCACCGCGTTGGTGATGGCGACCCGCGAGGCCCCGCGATCGAGCCCCACGAGTGTCGCCGCCTCCTGCACGACGTCGCGGACCAACGCCGGACGGCTGGAGGGCGGGCGGACCCGCGCGTAGTCCAGCAACCCCTCGGAGAGCCGCTCCAACCTGCCGACCACGCGGAGCATGAGCGCCGCCTCCGCCGGGGTGGGGCTTGCGCCGGGCTGCGCGCCCAGCCGCTCCACAAGGCCCTTGAGCACCGCGAGCGGCGTGTTGAGCTCGTGGGCGATGCCGGCGGACATCATTCCCAGGCTCGCCAGGCGGTCCGCGTCCGCGAGGTTGCGCTGGGTGGCCTCCAGCAGGTGGTTCTTCCGCCTCAGGTCCGTGGCGACGGTTTCGAGCTGCGCCAGCGCGTCCGCGAGCGCGGCTTCGTGTTTCCTCAGCCTCTCCACTGTCTGGTTCCGGGAGCGCATGATGTCGCCCAGTTCGTCTGAAGGGATCGTGTGCTCTGGGATGAGCTCTTCACCGGCACCTCCCGCAACCGCAAGATCGGCGGCGTACATGCGCCTGATGGGCTCGTACACGTTCTGGGGCAGCACGAAGACCTCAAGGGCGATCACCACCGCCGCGTACGCCGCGAGGAGCGCCAAAACCACGAACAGGTAGAGGCGCGTGACCGCGGTGCGCACCGCGGGGAGGCGCACCGTCAGCATCGCCATCCCGCGGCCCGGGACCCACATGATGGCCCCGCCGCTCGCCTCGGAGACCGCGGGCACGGCGGCCCCGGGGCGGGCCGACGCGTCGGCCCACTGCTGGGGATGCACGCCCAGCTCGCGCTCGTCGCCCATCCGGAGGTTCGCGCCCGTGGGGGTCGGGAGTGCCCCTGGCATGGCAATCGCGGGCCCAAGCACGTCGAGCATGGCCACGGCCTGCGCGGACTCGGCCCGCTTGACGATCTCCGCGAGGGCCGGGCGGAGCGCCACAAGCAGGATCCCCGCGAGCACCAGCGAAAAGAGGGTGTGCAGCACGACGAGCTTCTTGCGGATGCGCATCCGCGTCAAGAGCCCTCGGCCCAGCGGGGCCCGGAGGAGCGCACGCAGGGGCCGGCGGTCAAAGAACCCCGGCTCGGGCTCCGGCGATTCCCGGACGTGCGGGCGATTCATGGACGGTGGTTCGGGCAAGTCGGGCTCCGTGAGGCTCCCTAGAATCACGCGTGAAACCCAACAGAGCATTGTCAGCAACCACCCCTCGGAGGGCAAGGGCGTCGCGTGCCTCCGATTCGGCCCGTGACCGGGTGGTCTGGGCCCTGTCTCGCCAGGCAGAACGGTGGCCCGAACTCGATACCACGCCCGTCAACACCGAGGGGCTCCCTCCACGCGACGCGGCGTTCGCCCACGCGATCTACGACGCCGCACTCCGGCGCTGGGTCACCCTCGAATGGGTGCTGAACCGTCACCTCAGGCAGCCCCTCTCCGGCATGAAGCCCGGAGCGCGGGCCGTGCTGATCGGTGGGGCGGCTCAGATGCTTCTGCTCGATCGCGTCCCGGTGCATGCCGCCATCAACGAGTCCGTCGAGTGGGCCAAGAAGCACCTCTCCGGGAGCCTCGCGGGGATGGTCAACGGCGTGCTGCGCAACGTGTGGCGCGACATTCTCACACAGACCAGCGACGACCGCCTGCACTCCCCCACACGCCGGGCGGAGTGGACCGGCTCCAGGTTTGAAATTCCGCTGCCCGACGGCAGTTGCCGCGTGCTGCGGGAGCCGGTGCTGCCCGAAGACCCGCACGAGCGGCTGCGTGTCGTGACCAGTTGCCCCCAGAGCCTCTACGAGCACTGGCTCGGCTCGCACGGCGAGGCGACCGCGCGCGCCCAGGCTGTCCACCTCCTCGCGACGCCCCCCACCATCATCAACATCGCGCATCGTCGGGGTTCGTTGCCCGAGCAGTTGGAGGCGCTGAGCGTCCCCCACAGCCAGCGGGGCAGCCGCGTGTGGACAGGCCCCCGGAGCGAACTCTCTTCGCTGCTTTCCAAGAACCCCGACCTGTGGGTGCAGGATTCGTCATCCGCGGCGTGCGTCATGGCGCTCGCGGAGTTTGCCCCGGCGGCGCGTGGGGCCAAGGTTCTGGATCTGTGCGCGGGCCAGGGCACCAAGACCCGCCAACTCGCCTCGGTCTTCGCAGACGCAACGGTCGTCGCGTCCGACCCGGACGAAGCAAGACTCCAGACGCTCCGGCACGTGGGCGCCGGGCTGGCCAACGTGCGCGTGGTGGAGGCGAGCGAGGTCGCGGTTGCCGGCGCGGGGGCTGCCCTCGTCCTGGCGGACGTCCCATGCTCGAACAGCGGTGTGCTTGCCCGGCGCATCGAGGCCCGCTATCGCTGGAGCCTCGCCCAACTAGAACGCCTCGTCGCGGTCCAGCGTGAGATTCTCACAACCGCCGCGTCCCTGGTCGCTCCGGGAGGGGTCGTGATCTACTCCACGTGCAGCATCGAGCGCGAGGAGAACCAGCAACAGGCGGCGTGGGCCTCCGGGCTGGGGCTGGAGCTGGTGCGGGAGCGTGCAACGCTGCCCGAAGGAGCACCGGGCGGGCCCGATACCGCATACCGCGACGGGGCATACTTCGCGGTCCTCCGCCGCACGAGGGCCTGACCTGTCTTTCCGGCCCGTGGTGCCCGGAATCGAACCGGGGTACACTCAGGGCCCACACGACCGCTGGAGCGTCGCCGCATGAACCTGCTGGATATTCTGCAACCGACCTGTGTCCGATCCCCGCTGCAGGCGGCGGACAAAAAGGGCGTGATCGACGAGCTGGTTGACCTCTTGGTCGTCGCAGGTCGCGTCTCTGACGGCAAGTCGCTGAAGGATGCAGTCTGGACGCGCGAGCAGATGAGGACCACGGGCATCGGGTCCGGGCTGGCCATCCCGCACGGGAAGTGCGCCGGGATGCAGGGTCTGGCCATGGCCATCGGCAAGCCCGCGGCTCCCCTGGACTTTGAAGCCATCGACAGCAAACCGGTGCAGCTCGTGGTGCTCCTCGCGAGCCCGCCGGACCGCGCCAGCGACCACATCCAGGCGCTCGCCAAGATCAGCCGCCTGATGACGATGGACCAGTTCCGCAACCAGATCTACGCCGCCGGGTCCGCGGAGGAGATCTACGCCCTGCTGGCCTCGCAGGAGAGCCCCCGGTGAACGGCGGGGCGACCCGCGGGTCGAACGGGGGCGACGCCTCGTCAAACCAGTTTCCTGCTGACCTGTTCCCGACGGGGATGATCGAAGACCAGTTGAAGGCGTGCGTCTCCTGGCCGGGTGCTCCGGCGTCGCTCGTCGCCGCCGCGGAATACGCGCTCCTGGGCGGTGGCAAGCGGCTGAGGCCCGCCCTCGCGTGGCACGCGTGCGTAGCGGCGGGCGGTGACGGGCGAGCGAGCCTGCTCCCGGGCGCCGCGATCGAGCTGGTGCACGCCTTTTCGCTGGTGCACGACGACCTCCCCGCGATCGACAACGACGACATGAGGCGGGGCCGCCCCACGCTGCATCGACACGCTGGCGAAGGGATGGCGATTCTCGCGGGCGATGCCCTGCTCGCCGGGGCGTTTGACTGCCTGCTCCGCACGCCCGCAACCTGGGCCGAGCCCAGCACTGCGCCGGGAGACGCCGGGCTTCGCCTCGCACTACTCCAAGACCTCTCCCTCGCGACTTCGTCGATGATCCAGGGTCAGGTGTGGGACACCATGGGAGGGCTCCCGTCCGGCCTGTCGCCGACCGAACGGCTGAGGCTCATCCACTCCAGCAAGACGGGCGCTCTGCTCGCTGCCGCGTGCCGCATGGGTGCCCGCGCTGCGTTCGGCGGGGGGGCGACGCCCCCGGCGGCCACGATGGCCGCAATCGGCGCATTCGGCGAGGCGATCGGGCTGATGTTCCAGGTCGTTGATGACCTGATCGATGCGACCCAGACCGCCGAGCACGCCGGGAAGCGCACGGGCAAGGACCAGGCCGCGGGCAAACTGACCTACCCGGGTGTGCTGGGGATGGAGGCGACGCGGTCGGAGATCCAGCGGCTTCGCGCGCAGGCCCTGGACGCAGTCTCGCAACTGGGGAGCCGCGCCGAAGGTCTGAGAAGCATGGTGGAGTACCTCGCTGGACGAACGAGGTAAGGCAACAGGGCGTACGGCTTGGCGTTGCCGTGGCGTGCCGAGGCTGCTACGATTTTCAAGAATCTTTGAAAACTCTCGCCGGGCCCTGTACGGCCCGCCGATAGGAACGCGACCCCAGAATGCCCACCACCCTGCTCGGAACCCTTCGCTCGCCGCACGACCTCAGGGCCATTCCTGTGGCACAGCTCCCGCAACTGGCGGCGGAGATTCGGAGCGTGATCACTTCGCAGGTCTCCAAGGCCGGCGGGCACCTCGCACCAAACCTGGGGGTGGTTGAACTGACCATCGCCCTGCACTACGTCTTTGATTTCTCATTCGACCGACTGCTCTTTGACGTGGGCCACCAGTGCTATCCGCACAAGCTCCTGACAGGCCGCCTGGAGAAGTTCGCGGGGCTGAGAACGCGTGAGGGCGTCGCCGGCTTTCCGGAACCCCGGGAGAGCCCCTTTGACCTCTTTAGCGTCGGACACGCGGGCACCGCGATCTCGACGGCGGTGGGCCTGGCCCGGGGCGACACGCTCAACAAGGACGCGTTTGATCCGAAGACCAACCCCAACGGCCGGCGAGTGGTCTCGCTGATCGGCGACGCTTCGATCGTGAACGGCGTCGCGATGGAGGGGCTCAACAACGCCGGCACACTCAAGAGGCAGTTCCTGGTCGTACTGAATGACAACGGGATGTCAATCAGCAAGCCCCAGGGCGCACTCTCGCATTACTTCGACAGGCTCCGGCTGTCTCCCTTCTACAGCGACTTCAAGAGACAGGCCCGGGAGGCCTTGCGGGGCATGCCGGGCGGGCAGGCGCTGCGAGAGACCTACCACAAGCTGGGCGAGGCGTGCAAGGCCGTGGCGAACGAGGGGGCTTGGTTCGAGCACTTCGGACTGGTGACGGTCGGCCCGATCGACGGGCACGACATCCCGAGGCTGATCGAGTATCTCCGCGAGGCGCGGGACTTTGACCGCCCGATGGTGCTGCACGTGCACACAGTGAAGGGCAAGGGGTACGAGTTCTCGGAGACGGACAGCACGACGTTCCACTCACCCCCGGCCTTCAAGATGGAGCCGGGGCTGGAGGAGCAGGGCTGCCGCGTGGAACTCCGCACCGAGGGGCGGAGTTTCACCACCGCATTCGCCGACGCCCTGACCGACCTTATGGAGCGTGACCCCAAGGTCGTGACCTGCACCGCGGCGATGCCCGACGGCACCGGCCTCAGCAAGATCCTCCCCCGCTTCCCGGATCGGGCATGGGACGTCGGCATCTGCGAGAGCCACGCGATGGACATGATGGCCGGCCTGGCCAAGACCGGCTGGAAGCCCTTCCTCGCGGTCTACTCGACGTTCTTCCAGAGGGCCTTTGATCAGGCCTTCCAGGAGGCCTCTCTGCAGGGCCTTCCGGTCCGACTGTGCCTGGACCGCGCCGGCCTGGTCGGGGGCGATGGGGCGGTGCACCACGGGTTCTGCGACGTCTCTCTCCTTCGGACGCTACCCGGCGCCGCTATCAGCGCGGCGATCGATGAACCAAGCCTGATCGCGGCGCTGGAGTTCATGCGGGGCTACGACGAGGGGTTGTCCGCGGTGCGCTACCCGCGAGAGGCGGTCAGCGACCGCCTGGCCATGGCAAAGTGCCCGCCGTTCGTGCTGGGCAAGGCCCGGTGCCTGACGCCCCAGTTCGACGTGCTGGATGGCGGGGCTGTTCCCGACGCCGCGATCCTCGCCTTTGGAACGCTCGCCTTTGGCGCGCTCGAGGCCTCCGGCTCGCTGCTCGCCGCGGGCGACGTGGCGGTGTGGGATGCGAGGTTTGCCAAGCCGGTGGACACGGCGCTGATCCGCTGTCTGCTCGAACTCCGGGTGCCGATCGTGACCGTGGAGGACCATGGCATCACGGGCGGGTTCGGCGCGGCGGTGCTCGAGGCGGCGTCGGCGATGGGCCTGGACACCTCCGGCATCACGAGGCTTGGCCTGCCCGACGCGTGGGTGTACCAGGGCTCGCGGGCCGGCCAGCTCGCGGAGGTCGGGCTGGACGCGCCGGGCATCGCCCGAGCGACCGCCTCGGTCATGGCCGCCCGGCCCCGCGACACGCCGGGTGTGAGGTCGAGCCGGACCTGAGTTTTTCGCGGGCCCGACGCCGGCCTCTCGCACAATGCCGACGGAACGGGTACGCTCCTGCATCGTGGTGGGCCGGCCCCCTCACGACCGCCGAGCCCTCCAATGCCCCGATCCACCGTGCTGCTCGTGAACCCGTCCAAGCCCGCCGCCAAGAGCGCCGCGGCGAGCGTGCGTGAGCTCGTGCAGGCCCACGGCACGCTGGTGGGCGAGTTTGTCAGCGACAACGCCCCCCTGCCTCCGGAGGCAGTCGGGGCCGACCTGGTCGTGGTGTTCGGGGGCGATGGGACGCTGCTCTCGCAGTCCAGGCGGTGCCTGGACATCAAGGGCTCGCTGCTGGGCGTCAACATGGGCAGGCTCGGATTCCTCGCGGAGTTCGACCTCGCCGCCATCCGAGAGCAGGCGGTGGGGATCTTCGGCGATGGGCCCATCTCGACGGAGAGCTACGGCGTGCTCCGCGTCGACGTGGAGCGCAAGGGCAAGGTCGAGTTCTCCGGCCTGGCGCTCAACGACGCGGTGGTGACCGCCGGGCCGCCCTATCGCATGATCAGCGCCGCGATCACCATCGACGGGCATGCGGGGCCGAGCATGGCGGGCGACGGCGTGGTCGTCTGCACCGCGCTGGGGTCCACCGCCTACAACATGTCCGCGGGCGGGCCGATCGTCTCTCCGGCGGTCGATGCGCTGGCCATCACCCCGATCGCGGCCCACTCACTCTCATTCAGGCCGGTCGTCGTGCCGGGGTCCTCGCGCGTCGAGATCTCCATCGCCAAGGCGAACTCCGACGCGAGCGGCCTGGGCACCACGCTCGTGCTCGACGGGCAGAGCCACTTCACCATCCGCACGGGCGACCTGATCCGCATCGTCAGGGACGGCCGCTCCGTGCGACTTGTGCGGAACCCCCGCAGCGACTACTGGTCGAGGCTGATCGGGAAGCTGTACTGGGCCAGCACGCCACGCACCTGACCCTCGGCGGCGTGGACGCCCCTACGATCCGCCGTGCGCCGGGGATTCACACTCATCGAACTGCTCGTGGTCATCGCGATCATCGCGCTGCTGCTGGGCATCCTGCTCCCGACCCTGGCCGCGGGGCGCGAGGCGGCCCGAGCCTCGGTCTGCATGTCCAACGAGCGCCAGGCCTACATCGCCATCCGGGCCTACGCCGACGAGAACAAGGGGCTCACGCCGGCACTGGGCGTGCCCTACGCCACGCTCCCGAACTGGGGGCTGGTGGTGCAGACAACCGCGGGGCTGAACGGCAGCACGTCCGCGGAGCTCTTCGCCGCCGGATCGGTCCTGGTCTGCCCGACGGCCCGAGGCAAGTTCGGCCCGTCGATGCAGCGGACCTACGCCATCAACGTGACGGGGCACGCGGGCAGCGGAACCGACCCGGACCACTACGACGCGGGCGCCGGGGCCGCGATCCGGCTGGACCGTGCGGACCGCCCCTCCGACCGTCCGCTGCTTGTGGACTCGAGGCCCGCCCCCGTGACCCCCCCGGCACCGCCTCCCACGCGCACCGTCAGCGTCATCGACTTCCGCGACCCCGTGACCACCGACGCCAGACTCTCACGCATCCACTCTTCCGGCCGGGGGTGGAACACCGGGATGCTCGATGGCTCCGCCCGGCTCTTCACGGCGATTCCCGACCTGTGGACCGACCCACTGCCCTGATGCAGGGCCCGAACGTGCCGGACCTGAAAGCCCCGACACCCCTTGCCCAATAACTCGGCACCGGGCCGATGCCCGCGGAAGGGGCAGGTCATGCACGCGGCGAGACTCTCCATGGACGAGCCAGGCTTCCAGCACCCGCGACCCACCGACCACGCGGACCCCATGTTCGACCCTCACGCCCAGGAGTGGGAGAAGAACTACGCCATGCTCTCGCACCTGAGCCTCATCGCGGCTCACGTGCTCCCCGTCGTGCCCACGCTCGTCGTCTGGCTCGTCAAGCGCGACCAGTCGCCCTTCGTCGACGACCACGGCAAGGAAGCGCTCAACTTCCAGATCAGTTTGTGCATCTACATCGTTGCGAGCATCGTGCTGGCGTTCTGCGGCGTTGGGTTCGTGCTGGTCGTCGGTGCCTATGCCCTCGGGGTTGTCGGCATGATCCTCGCGACCATCGCCGCGAGCAAGGGCAGGTACTACCGCTACCCCATGTGCCTCAGGCTCGTGCGCTAGGCGTTGTTCGGGGCCGCGTCCGGCACCGGATCAATGCCCCACAGCACGCCCCGCTCTCGCCGGTCGCACCACAGGCCCAGGTCGTGGTCGGCGTGGGTGAAGCCCCGCCTGAAGGTGGCGTCCGTGTCGCCCCCGCCGTCCGGGTGGAAGTGACTGATCTTCGCCCTCGGCTCGAAGACCCAGTTTCCCAGGCACGCGATGGTGACCCCCAGCTCGGCGTCGTTGAGCAGGTGGTAATACCCGGGCATGAACAGCCGCCCGCGCGGGTCGGCACGCCGGAAGCGGTCCAGGAATGCGCGACCCAGGAGCGGAAAGGCGAGCTCGTACGCCCCCGGGATGTTCTCCTGCGCGAGCCCCACCACGCCGTCGGAATCGGGGAAGCGCTCGAGGAGCGTCGTCAGCGCGATGTCGAGCGTGTCGGCACCGAAGATGCAGTCGTCCGTGCAGAAGAGGGCGTGGTCGCGCACGAGCGAGCAGAACACGAAGTTCAGCGGGGCGGTGCAGCCGATCCGCCTGTTGACCTCTGTGCTGTAGACGCACTCGACGATCCCCGGGTAGCGTGCGCACGTCTCGATGGTTCCCGGGTCACCCGCGGCGACGCAGACCCGCGCCGGGTACCCAGAGGCCCGTACCGATTCGATCATCGCGGCGAGCCTCTCGGGGCGCTTGTACGACGCGAGGAAGAGGTCAACCGGTGGGCGCAGATCGCTCATGCGACGGACTCCGCGTGCCTTGCAGCCGGGCTGGCCTGCGGCCGGACCCGGGCGCGAGCATCGCGGACCGCCCGGTGCCGCTCCGCCTCGATCAGCAGGTCAGGCGTCTGCGTCCAGCGAATCGGGTCAAGCCCCAGCAGACGCCCGACCAGCCCCGCGTCGTCGGTGGGAGTAATGACGTGCGTGAGCCCGGGCCTCAGCGCGGCGCTCGCCTCTACCCTGACCACAGGGGAAGATCGGCCCGTCGCCCACGCGGGCTCGCCGGCGAGTGCGTCGTCCACGCCGACCCACGAAACCCCTTTCGCGTCCAGCGCTGCGGCGATCTGCGCCGCGTTCCGCCCCAGGCCCCAGAGCACCACATCACGCCCCGGCTGTGCCCTTCCCGCGATAAGCCTCGCCCGCAGCGCGTGCGCCCTCGAAGCGGCGTGCGCCAACCCCCCCTGAGTGTGAAGCACGTGCAAGGGCGGCGCACCGTGGTATCCAAGCCTCGACCACCAGCGCCCAAAGAGCTCCGGGTGCTTGGTCTGAGCTTCCAGAACCGTCGGGCCAGAGGCACTCAGCCAGTCCCGCGTCAACCGTTCGACGACCAGCGCGTCAACCCACGGGGCCACCGCGGCCTCGGATGCGCCGTGCTTCAGTGCCATCTCGGCACGAACCATGAGGCCCGTCTCAGGCTCGGAGGCCTGGGAGCGCAGTGTGAACGCGGCGATTGTCCCGGGGCAAACTCGCCACCACGCGCCCCGTGCCGCGAGGCCGAGCTGAAGGCCGTACCACCAGGCCTCCCGGGCGGGGGTCTCCGCGAGCACGGTGGCCACCGCTGCCCTGCGCGTGAGCATCGCGACCGGCGGGACCCAATCCGCCCGGTGCAGGGCGGCGAGGTCCAGCCGTCCACCGAGGCCCTCCACCCGGTTGCCGGGCACCACCCCAAGCGGGCACCACCCGGCCCAGGAGCCGACGCTGCCTGCCGCATCCGATGGGACATCGCTCAGCAGCACCCGCAGCGCGTGGGGGGCGAGTTCGTCGCGGTCATCCATCCAGAGGATGTACTCGCTGCGTGACGCGGCGGCGACTGCAAGGAGCGCGGCGACCGGCTCCGTTCCCGGAACAACACGGACCTCGACTTGCGTGTGCGCCGCCTGAGCTTCGGCCTGTGATTTGGCACGGGCGACAAAGCCCGGGTCTTGCCCGGCGAGCACCGCAATGCAGACCGAGTGTTGCCCCGTGTGAGCCACGCCGTGCTATCGGCCCAAGCGACTCGGGGTCTTGAACCCCGGGTTGGGCGCGTCATGGGACCGGCCCTGACGTTTGAGGTAAGAGCTCCAACCTCAACACCGCGTGCCCGTCGAGCTGGAAGTACTCAACCTCGATGCGGACGCGGGCGGGGGCCGTCAGGTCGAAGGAACCGGAATCCTGGGCCGGGGCGTGATGGGTCCAGTTCTCGAGCACCGTGCGGGGCTCGCCGTCATCGATGCGCACCCGCACGCGTACGCCGTCGTCGCTGGTCGTGCGAACCGTCCACGCGCCGGCGGGGAGGGGCACCTCGGTTGCGGCGATGATGCCGTAGTTGGAGCCAGCGGGCAGACGGTCTCGCTCAACGCCGAGCCCGGGGATGGCGCGGAGCCCGGCGCCACCGAGCGGGAGGTTGAGGTCGCCCCGAACTTGGAAGGAAGTGCCGCCCGCGGCAGCCGCTCGCCATGCAACCGGGTCCTGCCTGGGGTCGCCGGGCGAAGGAAACGCGGTGCATCGCCAGGTCGTCCGCAGCATCGAGCTTTGGTTCTGCCAGCGCGTGCCGCCGGCGTCGATCGTCAGCGCGTAGTGGCACAGGCCCTCGCTCTTGGGCACACAGTCAATCTCCACGAGGCCGTCGCGCTTCCACACGCGTGCGTCAACGCTGTCGGAGGTTGTGACCACCGCCCGCGTCGCGCCGAAGACCTGCCAGCGGTCGCCGTCGGTGCCGGGTCCGGCGTATCGCACCATGGGAGACTCGTGGTCCCAGGGCCCCCACTCTCCCATGATGATGCTCTGCCGGCCCCTGAGCGAGGCCCGGGCCCCGACCGGCGTCGCGGTACCCTCAGCCTTCCAGGCACCAGTCGCCGCGGGGCGCTCTGCGGCACCGTCGGTCACGAGCGAAATCCCCGCGGACAGGTCCAGCTCCTGCGCCCCGTCCGCGGCGAGTTCCACGACGTTCGCGTGGTACGCGTTCCCCATCGCGTGCGAGCCGTCGGTGTCCCGCACCTGGAGTACCGTCAGGGGCGGGGGCTTGCCGGCGACCCACGCGAAGGGATGTTGGCGATCGATCCGAACGAGGTTGTGCGAGAACTCGTTGGCTGTCGGGCCCTTGTAGCGGGCCCTGACACCCGGCGTCGCAAGCAGGCCCTTGTCGTCGTCCCACCAGAGGTGCAGCGCGACGCGGTTGTTGACGAAGGTGTTGCGCCGAATGAGGTGGCCCCCGCCGTGCTCGATGTTGATCGCGCCGCGCTCCAGGCCATATCCCATCGCGCCGTTCCCCTCGAAGGTGTTGTCTTCGATGGCCCAGGCGTTGGAGTATCCACCCCAGATGCCGCAGATTGCGTTGTCGACGATGCGGTTGGCGATGACCACGCAGCGGTCGCTGAAGGTGTGCTCCAGGCCGTGGGCCACGGCGTGGCTGAGGTCGTTGCCGATGAACACGTTCTCTGTGCAGCCCGCGGCGGCGTAGTCAAAGTCCGGGGATGGGGGCGGGGCTTCGCCCAGGCTCTCCCTGCCCCCAAAGCCGAAGAACCCGTCCCCGCCGTGGGTCGCGGAGTTCTCGATGAAGACGTTGCGCTGGCACGCCTCGAAGCAGAGGATTCCGGCGGAGTCCTGCCCGCGGTTGTAGGCGTTGTGGCTGTACCCGCGCACGCAGAAGTCAAAGGCATTTCGGGAGACGAGGTTGTCGGAAGATCGCCACAGGGCGAGCCCCCACCCGGAGAGGAACGAGGCGTCGCAGTCCACCACGCGCGACCGCTCGACGCGGTCGAGGATGACGCCGTTCTGGCCGGTGCGGACGCGGACATTGCGGATCGTGACCCCGGCGGCCCGCTCGACGACGACGGCCCCGCCGTAGCGGGTCATCCATTGGCGCTGATCGTTCTCGTGGGGCCAGAGCCAGTCGGCGGAATCCTCCCGCTGGGGAGTGCTCCCCAGCCTCTGACGGAAGTTGTCGTCGAAGCGTGCGTCCTCGAGGCTGAATCCGTCGCAGTCTGACGCGTAGAGCCCGACCTTGTAGCCGGCGACGGCGGCCCCGACGATCCGCACGCGCCGGAAGCCGTCCGCGCGGATGCCGATGCCGGTGAGGGAGTCCCAGGGCGAGAGCCCCGTGGTGTCTCCCACGCGAGCGCCGCGCAGCACCGCACCGGGCTCGAAACGGACTGTGATGTCGTGGCCCGCAACGTGGATGACGCCGTCGCCGTCGGCATCCGGGATGACGGTGCCCTCGGGGATCCGGACGATGCACGATTCGGTGATGCGCACATTGTCACAGTCCACGACGACGACGGGGAGATCGTCGCACGGCGCAAGCAGCGCGATCAAGAGCGGGGTGAGCATGGCGAAGCCTACGGGCCGCGCGGCTCAAAAAAACAACACGCCGCCCGGTGGGGGCGGCGCGTGTGTTCGGTCTTGGCGGCGTGGGGATCACACCATGGACTTGAGGCCCTTGAGGGGGCGGATGCGGATGGCGGTGCTGGCGGGCTTGGCCTTGAACACCTTCTCCGTCTTGGTGAAGGGGTCGATGCCCTTGCGCTCCTTGGTGGCGGGCTTGAAGATGCTCTTGACCTTCATGAGGCCGGGAACGACGAAGATCTTGGGCTTGTCGTGGCCGGGCTTGGCCAGGTCGGCGGCCATGACCCTGGACAGGGTGTCGAACACGCCGGCCACGTCCTTGCGCTTCAGGCCGTTGTGCTCGGCGAGCATGTTGAACAGCTCGCTCTTCTTGCGGGGCTTGCTGCTCGCGGTGATCTTCGCGGGTTTCGGGGCGGCCTTGGTCGTTGTCTTCGCGGTCTTCTTCGCCATTCCAAATCTCCTGTTGTGCGGTCCTCCAATGACCGCGTCGGGCTTTTTCTAGCAGGTTTCCACTGCTCTCGCAAGTCGGCGCGGGAAAAAACGCCCGAATTGCCGGGGTTTTTGTCGGGCATCCGCATTCGCCGCCTTGAGACTTTCCGGAACTGCCCGCAATTCGCCCTTTCTAGAAGAGCCCCGCGCGGGCGGATTCCCGCCGGAGGGGCCCGCGATGCGCCACGTCCACCACCACCGCCGAGTGGTCGGAGAGCCCCAGTTCACGCCCGGAGTGGTCGTGCCTGACCTCCCGGATTCTCGCCCCGGCATCGGGGGATGCCCACGCTCCGTCTATCCTGCCCTCCGACCCGTCGTGCCCCCGCCACGTCACCTCGCGCGAATGCGGGTTGGCCTCGCGCCAGCAGTCCCGATACCCCAGGGACCAGAGCACTCCCAAGAGCTCCTCCCCGCCGTACCGCCCGGTGCCGTCGGGGCCACGCCGGGCGGTGTTGAGGTCACCGGCGATCAACAACGGGCGAGTTCCCCAGGCTCGCACCAAGGCAAGCAAGCCCTGCAGAAACAACGACTTATCACCCGGGCGAGTGTCGTCGGGAACGTGCACCCCGAGCACGCCCAGGTCCCATTCCTCGAACCACGCGCCCAGCCAGCGTCGGGCTGGCACCCCCGCCGGAGCGGGAATCTCCGACGTCGGACGACTTTCGCTCGCGAGCAGCATCCCGTTGGCATCGCCCGCATCAGAGGTGTGCTGGTGGGTGAGGCCAGCGTCGGCGAACTGGGTCCGCAGCATGGCACCCCGCGACGCCCGGAACTCCTGCAGGACCACGAGCTGCGGCCGCATGGAGAGCACGTGAAGGCCGATCTGCGGCGTACGCACCGCCCCCCCGCCCTGGAGGATGTTCCAGGCGACGATTCGCAGGTGTCTCTCGGCGGGAGGGGGCACGGGGCCATCATTCGCCTTCCCCCCTTGCAAAGCGGTGACCGGGAGCGATACTTCAGGGTGATCGGTGTCTGGATCATCCTGGGATTCGCGGCAGGAGCGGTCGCCACGGCCCTCGCGGCATCGTGGCGCATCAGGCGGTCCAGCGCCAGGGCCCGCGTGGCGGAGCGGCGGGCCCGCGCGGCGGAGCGCTTGGCTGAACTGGGAGCCATGACCGGGGGGCTCGCCCATGAGATCAAGAACCCCCTCTCCACCATCGGGCTGAACGCACAACTCCTCGCCGAGGGGCTCGATGAACTGCCCGCGGACGCCCCGGCGGACCCTGAACTCAGGCAACGGCTCTCCAGGAGGCTCTCCTCGCTCCGGCGCGAGACCGAGCGGCTGCGGGGCATCCTCACCGACTTCCTCAGCTACGCCGGGGAGGTGCGGGTGGACCTGAAGTCCACCGACATCAACGAAGTGGTCTCCGAACTCGCCGACTTCTTCGGGCCCCAGGCCCAGCAGCAGGGCGTGCGTATGAGGCTCGACGCCCCAGCGGGCACGCTGCGGGCGCAGGTCGACGCGGCTCTCCTGAAGCAGGCCCTGCTGAATCTCGCGCTGAACTCGGTGCAAGCCCTGGCCTCGATGCCCGCCGGAACGGGCCCGCGCGAGCTCATACTCAAGACCAGCCGGGGGCAGGATGCGGAGCGAGTGCCCGTGGTGGAGATCCGCGTGATCGACACGGGGCCGGGGATGGCGCCGGAGGTTTTGGCCAAGCTCTTTACCCCCTATTTCACGACCAAGGCGGGCGGGTCCGGGCTGGGCCTCCCCACCACCCGGAGGCTGATCGAGGCGCAGAACGGCCGGATCGACGTGCACTCCGAGCCGGGCCGGGGCACCGTGTTCACGATCGCATTCCCCGCGCTGGCGTAGGCCGGCAACTTGGGGGCCGGCCCGTCCGTATGGTTTGCGGTGCTCATACTGACCGTCATCCAGGGGCCGGACAAGGGGAGGCGCTTCGAGCTGCCCGACCACGAACCGCAGCTCCTGGGCCGGTCCAGCGAGGCCCTGCCCCTGGACGACAACGCGGTCTCGAGGCGGCACGCGGAGCTCACGCCCGACGACGGGCAGTGGTACATCAGGGACCTTGAGAGCCAGAACGGGACGTACGTCAACGGCGTGCGGATCTCCGACCGCGCGCGCCTGCGACTGGGTGACCAGGTGCGCGTGGGGCAGACCTTGCTTGTCTTCGGCGTCAGCCAGTCTCGCGCACCGGACATCGTGAGGGTCGTGGGCCCAAACCGCATCGACGCGTCCATCGAGCGCACCCTCCCCAGCGTGACTCCGCCCGGCCTCTCGCTCCCCGGCGGCAACGACGACTCGGTGATCCTCGCGGAGCCAGAGCCCCGGGCGGCGGCTCCGGATCACCTCCGCGTCATCTACCGCCTCACCACGCTGCTCACCACGCGGGTGATCGACCGCCAGGAGCTTCTCCAGACCGTGCTCGACCTGGTCTTCGCCGAGTTCCGCCCGCAGCGGGGGTGCATCATGATCGCCGGGCCGACGCCCGATGCGCCGATGGTGCCCGAGGTGGTGAAGTTTCGTGAGGAGCCGGTGGACCCGGACGAGGCGAAGTTTCAGGTCAGTCGAACGATCCTGTTCCACGCGGTGCACAAGGGCGAGGGGGTGCTGGCGAGCAACGCGATGAACGACCCGCGGTTTGCGAGCGGGGACAGCGTGCAGAGGCTGCACATCCGCTCGGCGATCTGCTCACCCATCCGGTTCCGCGACCGCACGTTCGGGGCCATCTACATCGACTCATCGATCGCGAACTACACGTTTACCCCGGAGCAGCTCGCCCTGATGAACGCCATCGGCCAGCACGCGGGCCTCGCGCTCTCCAACGCCGACCTCTACCTGCACAACCTGCAGGCGGAGCGGCTCGCGGCGATCGGTGAGACCGTGGCGCAGCTCTCTCACTCCATCAAGAACATGCTCCAGGGCCTGCGGGGCGGGGCGGATGTCGTGGAGATGGGGCTCACCAAGAACGACCTGAAGCTCGCCCGAGGGGGCTGGGGAATCCTCCAGCGCAACCTCTCCCGCATCATCTCGCTCACGATGAACATGCTGGCGTTCTCTCGCCAGCGGCGCGTGGAGGTGGAACTCGTGAGGCTCGCGCCCATCATCGACGAGTGCGTGCAACTCCTCGATACCGCCTGCCAGGCCAAGCAGGTCGCCATCCTGACCGACGTGGATGCCGAGATGCCCCCCGTGCCCGTTGACTCACCCCTGATCCACCAGCTTCTGATGAACCTGCTCTCCAACGCGGTGGAGGCGGTGGAACCCGGGCTCGGCGCGGTCACGGTGAAGGCGCACTACGCTCCAGCGAGCGACGGGCACGGGCCGGTGGCGGTGCTGCAGGTCATCGACAACGGGCCCGGCATCCCCACCTCCAAGCAGCAGTGGGTCTTTGAGCCCTTCAACACGACCAAGGGCATCAAGGGCACCGGGCTGGGCCTCGCCGTCGCCCGGCGGGTCGCCGAAGAGCACGGCGGAAGGATCAGCGTGACCTCCGAAGAGGGTCGCGGCGCCACCTTCACGGTCACCCTCCCGGCGGACGGGGCCTCTGTGACCGACCCGTCCGCAACCGCGACATCGCGCCATCGCGGCCCGCCCCTGGGCCGGTGAGGGACCGCGTCGGCTATCCTCTTGTCTTGGGAGACGTGCGCATCGAGTTCTGGGGGGCAGCCGGCGAGGTCACGGGCTCGTGCTACGTGGTGCACACGCCCCGTGCACGCGTCATGATCGACGTCGGCCTTCATCAGGGAGAGAAGGAGGCCTTCGAGCACAACCAGCGCCTGCCCGGTGACCTTGCGTCCATGGATGCGATGGTGCTGACGCACGCACACCTCGACCACGCGGGGCGTCTGCCGATGCTGCCCCGCAGGGGCTATTCGGGCCCGGTGTACTGCACACCGCCCACCGCAGACCTGTGCGAGATCCTGCTCATGGACAGTGCGAGGCTGCAGGAGGCCGACGCGGCACGCCGCGCACGCAAGGGGCTCACCAAGAACGGCCCCTCCGAGGCGTTGTATACACCCGAGCACGTGCCGGCGGCGTTGGCCCTGCTCCGTCCCACACCGCTGGACGTCTGGGCACCGATCGCGCCGGGTGTGCAGGCGAACCTCGTTGATTCCGGGCACATCCTCGGGTCCGCGAGCGTGGAACTGAAGATCGACCGGCCCGGCGGGCCCGCGACCCGCATCGTCTTCTCGGGCGACATCGGGCCGCGCGGGATGCCCCTGCTGCTCGACCCGACGACCCCCGGCTCCGATGGCAGCCCGCCGGACCTTGTGGTCATGGAGTCGACGTATGGCGACCGGGACCACCGCTCGCTGGAGTCCACGATCGGCGAAATCCGCGAGATCATGCACGAGGCGATCTGGGCGAAGGAGCGAGTGCTGATCCCGGCGTTCGCCATCGGCCGCTCGCAGCTCGCGATCTACTACCTCGGGAGGCTGGCGAGCGAGGGCGTGACCCCGACGCTGCCGGTCTACCTCGATAGCCCCATGGCGATCGCCGCCATGAAGCTGTATCACCGCTACGCGGATCAGCTCGATGAACGGATGAACGCGCGGGGCGGACCGGGGCGCTCGGCGCTGAACTACCCCGAACTGCACCTGTGCGAGACCGTCGAGGAGTCTCAAGGGCTCAATGACCGCGACGGCCCGCTTGCCATCATCGCCGGCTCGGGCATGTGCAACGGCGGACGGATCGTGCACCACCTCCGGCATCACCTATGGAAGCGCGACACCCGCGTGCTCATCCCGGGGTATCAGGCGGCGAACACCCTCGGACGCAGGCTCGTGAGCGGAGCACCCAGCGTGCGCATCTTCGGTGATGAGATCCCCGTCCGGGCAAAGATCCACACCGTCGGCGGGCTCTCGGCGCACGCGGGGCGGAGCGAACTGATCGAGTGGGCCGCGGCGACTCGCCGGGGAGCACAGTGCCCCATCGTCCTGACCCACGGCGAGGACCCGCAGCGAGAATCGCTGGCGCTGGCTCTCAGCCAGAAGCTCGGTGCAGAGGTTCTGCGGCCGGTATTCGGCGACAGCATCGAGGTCCCGGGGCGGGAAAACGCCTAGGCCGGCAGGGACCGGAGCTCGGCGTGCACCCTCGCGGCGAGGGCGCCCAGCGCCTCGGGCCCAAAGTCAAAGCGCAAGCCCGCGGCCGCGAAGAGCTCGGGCAGCGGCCTGCTGCCCCCCAGGGCCAGCGCCCGCTTGTAACGCTCCAGCGCACTCGCCTCGCCTTGCTCGGTGCTGTGGAGCCAGAGCTGGAGTGCCCCGAGCTGGGCGATGCCGTACTCGATGTAGTAGAACGGATGGCTGAACAGGTGCAGTTGCTTCTGCCACGAGATGTCGCGGTGCTGCTCGAGACCGCGCCAGCTCGCCCCGCCCCCAAAGCGCGCGTCAAGCTCGCGCCAGCAGGCGGCCCGCTGCCCTCGCGTGTGCCCGGGGTTCGAGTACACCCAGTGCTGAAAGGCGTCGATGGTCGCAATCCACGGGAGGATCACGATGGCTCGCTCGAGCTGCTCCCGCCTCGCCCGCGCGTGGTCCTCCGGCGAGGTGTAGAACGCGTCCGCCCCGCCGAGGTGGTTCATCGTCAGCAGTTCCATCGACATGCTCGCGACTTCGGCGAACTCCGTCGGGCTGTGGCGATACTCGACCAGGGGCTCGTGCCCGCAGAGCATGGAGTGAAACGCGTGTCCCGCCTCGTGCACCATGGTCTCCACGTCCCGGTTCATGCCCGCGGCGTTCATGAAGATGAAGGGCTTGTTCGAGCGGTCGAGCATGTACTGATAGCCCCCGGGTGCCTTGCCCTTGCGCGAATCAAGGTCCAGGCACACGGCCCCGGCGTCCGAGGCCCGCCGGATGCGCCCGTCGCCCGCGCCGAGTGTCTCGAACATGCGGGCCAGGTCCGGGTCCAGACGCCGGAAGACGGCCCGCGTCCGCGTCACCAGGTCTGCCCCGCCCGAGAAGGGCTTCAGGGGCTCGCGGCCCCGGGCGTCCACCGTGAGGTCCCAGGGCCGCAGTTCATCCACGCCCAGCGCGCCCGCCCGCTCCTTCTGAATGGACCTCACGATGGGCACGATGGCGCGCTCGACGCCCTCATGAAACCTGTGGCAGGCGTCCGGCCCGTAGTCGAAGCGGTGCATCGACCTGAAGGCGTACCCGACATAGTCGCGGAACCCGGCGTTCACGGCCACCTGGTGGCGGAGCGCCACCATGCGGTCGTAGACGGTGCTGATCGCCTCTTCGTCCTGCCGCCGGCGCTCGGCGACTGCACGCCACGCGGCTTCGCGCAGCGCTCGGTCCGTGCGCTCCTGGTACCGGGCCATCTGCGGGAGTGTCTGCTCCGACCCCTCGAAGTTCACCATCATCGCGCCAAGGACTTCGTCGTACCGCTGCGAGAGCTGCGCGAGCTCGGTCTCAAGCGGGATGTTCTGCTCGCGGAAGACCTCCACGTCCGCCCGGGCGTTGCGAACGAGCACCCCGAGCCTTGGGTCGGCGTGGCCGGGAGCCTCGGCAAGAGACACAAGCCTGCGGTCCAACTCGAACGAGAGCTGCGTCGCGCGGGGCGACACGTGCTCTACGTACGACGCGTAGGCCTTCGCGGCGTCCTGGTCGTCGGTGTTGCAGGTCATGGCGATGTACAGCCGGGCCCGCCCTTCGCTGAGCGCCGCCCCGAGCTCGCTGCGATCCCGAACCCAGGCCCCGAACGCGGGCGCTCCCCGCACTTCGCGGGCGAGCAGTTCCTGCACCACGGGCTCGATGTGCGTGAGGCTCGTGGGGTCAAAGTCAGGGCTCAGGTGTTGGGGCATGAGGGGCAGACCTCCGTTCCATTCCCCGTCGGCTCGCGGGGGGGTGCATCCTAAGGCCGGACGGCCGACGCCCGGACGAATCGCGTACGCTTGTCGCCATGGCGCGGGATGTACTCATCACGGGAATCGGAACGGTGGCGGCGCTGGGGGTCGGCGTGCAGCCCTTGTGGGAGGGCCTGTGCGCGGGGCGCAGCGCCCTGGGGCCCTTGAAGTTGCTTGACCCCTCCGGCTTCGCGTCGAGGCTGGGCGGAGAGGTCCGGGGGTTTGCCGCCAAGGACTACGTACCCAAGGGCTACCGCAAGGCGGTGAAGGTGATGGCCCGCGACATCGAGCTCGCGGTCGGAGCCGCCAAGGTCGCGGTGGACGACGCGGGGATCGTGACGCGTTCGCACGCCGACACACCGGACCGCACGCCCTCGTACGACGCCTCCCGCATGGGCTGCCACATCGGCGCGGGGTTGATCTCCGCGGAGACACTCGAGCTCGCGGCGGCGCAGGCGACCGCCCTGGGAGACGACGCGGGCGACGCCGCGGCAGGAGGGTTCTCGCTCAGGAACTGGGGCACTGTCACCACCCCCGGCTTCACGCCAAAGGGGGGCATGGACAATCTGCCCCCGCTGTGGATGCTCAAGTACCTCCCCAACATGCTCGCATGCCATGTCACGATCATTCATGGCTGCGAGGGTCCATCGAACACGATCACCTGCGCGGAGGCCAGCTCGCTCCTCTCGCTGGGCGAGAGCCGGCGCGTCATCGAGCGGGGCGACGCGGACCTGTGCTTCAGCGGCGGGGCGGAGTCCAAGCTCTCACTCATGGCCCTCATGCGGGCAGAGTTCACCGGGCGACTCGCTGCAACGGGCGACGAGACCGATGGCGGCGGGATCGTCCGCCCGTTCGACCCGGACGCGCCGGGCACCCTGCTCGCCGAGGGGGGCGGAATTCTGATCCTCGAGGCGGAGGACGCGGCCCGGGCTCGCGGCGCGAGGGTCTACGCAAGACTCTCGGGGTTCGGGGCGGCGCAGAGCGCGACTGGGTATCTCCCGATGGGCCAGGCCACGCCGGAGGCAGAGAGCGAGGCCCTGGAGCTCGCGATCGCGGGGGCCCTGCGGGACGCCGGCCTGTCGCCCCACGACATCGACGCGGTTTCGTCGCACGCGCTCGGGTGGCCGGGGCATGACGCCGCGGAACTGCGGGCCCTCAGGACCGTCTTCCGAGACCGCCTGTCGGACATCGAGCTGATCGCCACGGCCCCGTTCGTCGGAGACATGGGAGCCGGGCACGGAGCAGTGCAGGTGGCGGCGGCGGCGCTCGCTCTCTTCCACCAGACCCTCCCGGCCAGATTGAACGCGGGGACCCCGCCCGCGGGGGTGAGGGCTCACGCTGTGGCATCGCGGGCCGCAGCCCTCCGCCACGTGCTGGTGGTGTCCACCTCGATCGGCGGGCAGAACGCCGCGGCGGTCCTGAGCCGGTTTGCCTGACCGCGCCACCCTCGGAAGGCTAAGATTGGCCCGCGGTGGCGCGAGGCGCCTCCCTCCGGCTCTACACGACTTTGGAGACCAACCCATGACCAACGAGTATTCCCATGACTATCGAGGCGGCGGGGGCGGCGCGGGCGGCGGACGCGGTCCGAGCAGGGGCGGGCACCGCGGCGGCGGCGAGCGCCGGGGCGTGCCGCTCTCGGCCCTTGATCCCACCACCACAGAGGCCTCCCGCAAGGTCATCGGCGCAGCGATCGAGGTTCACCGGGCCCTCGGGCCGGGCTACGCGCGGGACGTCTACCACGCCGCCCTCCGGTCCGAACTCGATGCCCTCGGCGTGAAGCACGAGGTGGGCAAAAAGATCTCCGTGAAGTTCAAGGACCGCGAGGTCGGAACCGCCGAGTGCGACCTGCTCGTCGAAGGGCTTTTCATCGTCTCGGTGGCGGCCAACCCCGGCCCCGTGAGCACCCCGGAGCGGCTGGCCCTGCGGGCGCAGCTCCGCGCTGCGAACTTCGAGCTCGGGCTGATCGTCAACTTCGGCGAGCGACGCCTGAAGGACGGGCTGGTCCGCGTGGTGAACATCGACAAGCTCCGGGCCGAGAAGGGCATCGGCGCCGACGATGACCTCGACGACGGCCCCGGCCCGAGCCACGACTTCGACCAATGAGCACGCCGCGACGTGTGGTCATCACGGGCATGGGGTGGGTCACGCCTCTGGGCGCGGACGTCCCCGGCGTCTGGGCCAGGCTTGTCAAGGGCGACAACGCCTTCGGCCCCATCACCCGGTTTGACGCCTCGACGTTCGCGACGAACTTCGCGGCGGAGGTCCGCGGGTTCAACTTCCACGACCACGTGCCCGACGCCGCGAAGCACGCCCACGCGGGGCTCTCCACGCGGTTTGCTCTCGCAGCCGCGAGGCAGGCATGGTCGCAGGCCGGGCTCGGTGCGCACACCTCCCTGGACCGCAGGCGGCTTGGGATGTACTTCGGCGCGGGCGAGGGCTCGCTGGACTTCGCGAACTTCACCCGCGCCAACGTCGCGGGGTACGACGCGATGACCCGAACCGTGAAGGACTCCGCCTGGGCTGCGGAAGCGCGTCAGAGGCTGTCCGCCGCCATCGAGATCGAGCAGGAGCCCAACGCGACGCTCACGCACCTGGCGATGGAGTTTGGCGTCCGTGGCCCGGCGTACAACTGCATGACCGCCTGCGCCGCCAGCACCCAGGCCGTGGGCGAGGCCTACGAGCTCATCAAGCGCGGCGACGCGGACACGATGCTCGCGGGCGGCACGCACTCCATGGTTCACCCGCTGGGTATTACCGGTTTCATCCGCCTGACCGCGATGTCGACCAATCGCGAGGACCCCGCTCGGGCCAGCCGCCCGTTCGACAAGGACAGGGACGGATTTGTGATGGGCGAGGGCGCGGGCGTGCTCGTGCTTGAAGAACTCGGGCACGCGCTCGCCCGTGGCGCCACCCCGCTCGCGGAGGTCGCGGGGTTTGGCTCCTCGGCGGACGCGTTCCGGATCACGGACATTCACCCGGAGGGAAAGGGCGCCGTCGCCGCGATGCTCCAGGCCTGCCGCATGGCGGGGATCAACCCGCGCGAGCCCGGCGAGGACGGCCGCCCGCAGGTGCATTACGTTTCCGCGCACGGCACCGGCACGCAGGAGAACGACCGCATCGAGACCATCGCGGTCAAGACGCTCTTTGGCCCGCTGGCTCCGCGCGTGCCCTTCAGCAGCGTAAAGAGCATGCTGGGCCACCTCATCCAGGCCGCGGGCGCCGTGGAACTGATGACCTGCGTGCAGGCGATCCGCACGGGCGTTCTGCCCCCGACGATGAACCTGCAGAACCCGGACCCGGAGTGCGACCTGGACTACGTGCCCAATGCGGCCCGGGACTGCAACCCGCGGGGCGGGGTCCGGGTGTGCCTGTCCAACTCCTTCGGGTTCGGCGGGCAGAACAACACCATCTGCGTCCGCGCCTATCAGGCGTGAGCGCGGGGCACGCCTCCCCCCCCGGCCGCGGGCCTGTCGGGATGGTCCGGCCTCGGGTTCATACCCTCCCACTCGACCATGAGCGAGGCCAAACTCACCCCCGCGATGCAGCAGTATCACCGCTTCAAGCAGCGGCATCCTGACTGTGTGCTCCTGTTCCGCATCGGCGACTTCTACGAGATGTTCGGCGACGACGCGGTGACGGTGAGCAAGGCCATCGGTCTCACACTCACCCAGCGGACCGAGGGCGTGCCCATGGCGGGCGTCCCCTTCCACCAGCTCGATACCTACCTCAAGAAGCTGATCGCCGCCGGCTTTCGCGTTGCGGTCGCGGAGCAGCTCGTAGAGGCGTCCCAGGCCAAGGGCGTCGTGCCCCGCGCTGTCACCCGCGTGCTCACGCCCGGCACGCTCGTCGACGACGGCCTGATCGAGCCCGATACAGGCGGGGCCGTTGCGGCGGTCGCGTTCACGGGTGAGGGCGACGCCTCCCCCGCGGCACTCGCGGTCGTCGATGTCTCCACCGGCGAGTTCGTGGTGCTCAGGTGCGCCGCAACGGAAATCGTCGACGAACTCGCGCGGCGGCGAGTGCTCGAACTCCTCTACTGCGACACCGGGTCCGGCGTGCCCTCCAGGGTCGCGACGCTGCTTGCCGCGCTGCGCATCGCGGGCACGCCCCGACCGGCGTGGCACTTCCGCCCGGACGAGGCCCGCCAGACGCTGGTGGACCACTTCGGGGTCTCGACTCTCCGGGGATTCGGGCTCGCCGACGACGCGCCGGAGGTCCTCCCCGCGGGCGCGGCGCTGCGGTACGTGCTCGAAACTCAGACGCTCAACGAGCAGGATGCTCGCACCGCGCCCAAGGGCTTTCTGCGGCCCACGCTCGCGCACCTCAGGCCGCCCCGGGCCGAGGATCACGCGGCGCACTGCGTCATCGACGCGGTGAGCCTCCGCGCGCTGGAGATCGAGCGGACCGTGCGGGGCGACGAGGGCTCGGGGGGCTCGCTGCTGGGGGTGTTCATCGGCCCGGGCCGCACCTCCATCACCCGGACCCCGATGGGGCGCCGCCTGCTGCGGGATTGGCTCTGCCGACCGCTGCTCGCTAGGGACGCCATCGAGGCGCGCCAGCACCGCGTCTCGACGCTCGTGGAAGACCGCGAGCTCGCGGACGAGCTGGGCTCGCTGCTGGCCCAGATCCAGGACGTGCCCCGCATCGCCGCGAGGCTGGCGCTCGCCCGCGTGACTCCCCGGGACCTTGTGGGCCTGGCCCGATCGCTCACCAGCGCGGAAGAACTCGCCGAGTGCGTCGCCGGGGCGCCGGCGCTGGCCGGTCTGTGCGGGGAACTCCGCGAGGTGGCGGCTCGGACGGGCAGCGCCGCCCGCGAGGTCACCCGCACCTGCGTCGACGCACCACCTCCCCACCTGCGGGAGGGCGGGCTGATCAGAGACGGCGTGGACCCCGTGCTCGACGAGGCCCGGCTGCTGCAGCGGGACGCGGGGGCCTGGCTCGCCGAGTACCAGAAGAGGCTCATCGAGGAGCACCAGCTCCCGGGGCTGAAGGTCGGGTACAACCGCGTCTTTGGGTACTACATCGAACTGCCCCAGGCGCAGGCCCGCCAGGCCCCGGAGGTGCTCCGGCGCACACAGACGCTCCGCAACGCCGAGCGGTATACCACGCCCGAGCTCTCTCAGTACGAGCAGAAGGTCACGACCGCGCAGTCCCGGGCGCTCGAGCGCGAGCGGGACCTCTTCGCCGGCATGTGCGCATCGCTCGCGGGCCTCCAGGCGGAGATCGCCCGCTATTCCTCGGCTGTCGCGGAGCTCGACGCCACGCTCGGATTCGCGAACAAGGCCCAGGAGCGTGGCTGGGTCCGCCCGGAGATCGTGGACGAGCCCGTGCTTGTCATCCACGCGGGCAGGCACCCCGTGCTCGACGAGCTGCTGCAAGGGACCTTCGTCGCCAATGATGTAGAGCTCGGAGGCTCGCTCGCCTCGGAAGCTCTCCCGCCCCTGGCGCTCATCACCGGCCCCAACATGGCGGGAAAGAGCACCTTCATCCGCCAGACGGCGCTCATCTCGCTCCTCGCGCTCTCGGGCTCATTCGTGCCCGCGGACCGAGCCCGCGTCGGGCTCATCGACCGCATCTTCACCCGCATCGGCGCCGACGACGCGCTCCACGCGGGCCAGTCGACCTTCATGGTCGAGATGATCGAGACCGCCAACATCCTCAACCACGCCACCGGTCGGTCGCTCGTGGTGCTCGACGAGGTCGGGCGGGGCACCAGCACGCTCGACGGGCTCTCGCTCGCGTGGGCGATCGCGGAGCACCTCGCACGCCCGGACGGCGCGACGCGGGGCCCCCGCGCGCTCTTCGCCACGCACTATCACGAGCTCACAGAGCTCGAATCCCGCTTCGCCGGCCTCGTCCGCAACCTGCACGTGGCCGTCCGGGAGTGGCCGGGCGGGGGCGAGCACGCGGAGATCGTCTTCCTGCACCGGATCCTGCCCGGGCGCACCGATCAGTCCTATGGCGTGCACGTGGCGCGCCTGGCGGGTGTGCCGGCGACGGTGGTCCGCCGCGCCAGAGAAGTCCTCCGGACCCTCGCGGTGCACCACAACGGGCAGCTCGGAGGGATCGAGCAGGCGAGCCCCGCGCCGCGACACGACGGCAACGGGCAGTTCTCGCTCTTCACCGAGTACCTGCCCCATCCGGTGGTCAACCAACTCGCCGAGCTAAAGCTCGATGCCCTCACCCCCTTGCAGGCGTTCGATGAGCTCCGTAGGCTTCGAGCGCAGGCGGTGCCGCCGGTCGCACCCTAGCCCCACGGGGCGCCGCTCGGCGCCGAGGAGACCGACGACATGCTGACCCCACAGACCCTCAGGGACCACTTCGAGAAGGGCCTGCCCTACGACCAGTACGTGAAGTCCGGCACCCCTGCGCAGCGCGAGTCCTGGAAGTCTTTCGAGCACCTCGCCCGGGAGCACGCCAGCCTGGACAGCCACCAGCGGGCCTCGATCATGGACTGGTGCCGCAAGGTGAACATACTCGTCCTCTCCGGGCTGTGGTGCGGGGATTGCGTGGCCCAGTGCCCTCTGCTGGCCATCATCGCCGACGCCAGGCCCGAGCTCATCGATCTGCGATTCGTCGACCGCGACGCGCACCTGGAACTCGCGGAACAGGTCCGCATCTGCGGCGGGCTGCGCGTGCCCACCGCCATCTTCCTGAACGAGGACTTCGAGTTCGTCTCGCTGCTGGGCGACCGCACCCTGTCCAGGCTCCGCGTCATGGCCTCGTCGTCGCTCGGGCCAAACTGCCCCCTGCCTACCTCGCAGGTGCCGCCCGACGAGATCGTCGCGACGATGCACGACTGGCTCGCGGAGGTCGAGAGGGTGCACCTCACACTCCGACTCTCGCCCAAGCTCCGCCAGCGGCACAGCGACTGAGGGCGGGCCCGGGGCTCAGCGAGGACCCGCGTCGAGCAAAGCCGCACGGTGCACGAGCTGGAACGTGCCCCGCGACCAGCCCCGGTACTGAGGCTGGAAGCCGAAGATGTGCACTCTGCCCTTGCCGAAGGGCACGCGGACCCAGGCCCCGTGCCCGCCGATGACCTCCGGCTTCGCGACCCAGCCGGATTGCAGCAATCGGGTCGGGGCGTAGCGCAGCAGCACCGTGGGCTTGGCAGATTGCGCCGGCTCGGGCAGCCCCGCCGCCTTGCGCTCATCCGGAGTCATCTCGCGGTACGCGGCGCCCCTGGAGAAGAACAGAGACACCGACGAAGGCAGCCCTGCGGTCAGCGCGTGCGGCTCGGGGATCGCGCGGAGCACGCTCCCCGGGCACGAAAACTCCTTGCCCGCGACCGTCACATCCACCAACGGGGCACGCACGAGATCGATGGCCCAGCGGCTTGCGGAACCCAGCGTGATCAGCGTCCCGCCCTCGCGCACGAACTCTTCGATCGCGATCGCGCCCTCCGGCGCAAGCCCCCCGGTGAGCGCGGGCGGGGCGCTCCCCGCGCGGCGGCCCTCGTCCAGCGTTCCCGGCCCGATGCTCGGCACGATCAGCACGTCCAGGAACGACCGCAGGTTGCCCGCACGCACCATCTCGTTCCGCACCCGCACGTAGGGAATCCTGTCCGTGTCGAGCACGTACCGCATCCACCCTTCGTCCATGCTGCCCGACCAGGGCGCATAGAGACCGATGCGTGGCAGGCTCTGTGCCGCGGCCTCCGCGCCCGGCCCCGTCACTAGCAGGCCGGCCTGCTCGCCCTCCGCCCGCAGGGAGTACGACGTTCCCTCTCCCAGCCCCTTCGCGAGCCTGGTCCAGGCGTCGCTGTGCAGGGTGGAGATCGTGCCGCCGGCCTCGCGCGTGTCTCCCCGGAATCCACGGATCGCCTCCTCGGGCGTACGCACCGCGCGGCCCGGCTCGGGCGGGTCGCCCACCACTTCCACCCGCCTCACGCCCATCAGGAGGGGAAGCGTCCACCCCGCGACGTCGTAGGGCGGCTGGTCGCCCGGGTAGCGCTGCACGTCGAACAGGTCGCGCACGTATAGCCCGTAGGGCTGGTCCGCTCGGATGAGCAGCGAGCCCGCGGGATACTCCCGTCCGTCCGCGGGCGTCGGCTGGTCCAGAACGGACATCTCAACGCCGGACTGCAAGAGCACGTCCGCGAGCTGCGCGACGGCGACCGGATCGCGGTTGTCGCTGGGGATGATCCACGCACGAGATGGGCCGGCGACTCCGGCCTCCACCGCTCGCGTCGCCGCCGAGCGCGTGCCAGCAAGCCAGACGTTGGGCTCGCGTGAGAGCGTGCCAAGCAGCGATTCGCCGAAAGCCATCTCGTAGTCGATGATGTCGCGGATGCGCCACCAGCCCCCCGGCCAAGGCCGCAGAAACTGGTTTGAGGGGATGTCGCCCCCCAGGCCGCTGGGCCCTCTGAGGCTGCCCGGCTCGAAGTAGATGGGCGATGCGATGTTGACGGACGCGGCTTCGGTGAGGAGGCCCACGATGTTGTGCCTCACGGGCACGTTGCGGTTCCCGCCGTTCCACCACATGTCGTAGGTCACGCCCGAGGCGACCCCGGTATAGCCCTTCGCGGTCAGGTCGAGCACCGCGCGGGTGCCGATGAGGTTGATCCCGCCGATGATGACGGGGTCGAGGTTCGGGTTGAGCGGGTCCCGGAAGGGGGGGACGAACAGTCGCTCTCGCTCCGAACCCTGCTGGTGCACGTCCCAGTAGACGGTCGGGAACCACTCCTTGTAGAGCAGGCGGGTCACGATCCGCGTTTCCGCCTGCGTGAGCGCGAACCAGTCGCGGTTGTTGTCGTGGCCCGCGTAGAGCTGGTACAGCCGGGGCAGGTCAGAATCCTCGAGGGGCGTGCCCATGTGCGTGCGATACCACTCCACCACGAGGTCAAGCCCGTCCGGGTTGGCGCAGGGGATCATCACCACCACCATGCGCTCCCGGGCGCTCCGCCATGGCTCCTCGTCGCTCGTCGCGAGCCTGTGAGCGAACTCCATCCCGAACTGCGGGGCGGCGGTCTCGGTGGAGTGCATAGCGCACGCCACGAACAGAATCACCTTGCCGTTGGTGGTGGCATCGTCCAGCTCCGCCCTGGTGCGCCCCCGAGGATCGGCAAGAACCCTGGCCCGCTCCTTGATGCGGGGGAGGTCGGCTAGGTTCGCCTCGCTGGAGATGATTGAGATGAGGAACTCGCGCCCTTCGGTGGTCGTGCCCGCGACCTGCGTCCGCACCCGAGGCGACCCCGCCGCGAGCTTCCGGTAGTACCCCCCCACCTCGGCCCAGTCGGCGAGCGTGAAGTCGGCACCCACGGGTCGGCCCAGATGCGCCGCGGGGGCGGTAACGATCGGGGCGGGCGGCTGGGCCGCCACGCAAAGGCCGCCGAGAACGCACGCTGTGAGCCACGCGAGGATTCGCATCCGGACGTCTCCTGCAAACGGCCCGATCGGGGGCCGGAGTGATAATACCGAAAGGGCGGCACCCGGCCACGGGGTGTGAGGGCCGGTGTCTCGATCCGCTGGGCGCCGGGACGCCGGCGCGGTACCCTGTGGGCATGACCCGCCTGGATTCCCCGAACAAGGACGGCTGCTGCACCACGCTCGAAGGCCACAGATACCCCAGGCTCGACAGCCTGGTGCAGTACCTCGACTCGCTCTCCGGGCGTGCATCGCTGGGGAAGCTCACGGAGTTGCTTCACGGCGCGAACGTCAGCCGCGGGGACATCGCGCCGTCCTGCGTCTTTGGCGCGAAGGGGTACAGACGGAACACGATCAAGCGGACGGACTGGTACGAGCTGCTCGCCCTCTGCTGGAGGTCCGGGGACCGTACCCCTATCCACGACCACCAGGGCGTCTCGTGCGCGTTCAAGGTCGTGGAAGGGACGGGGACGGAGATTCGCTTTGCCCCCACACCCAGCGGGCTCATCTGCCCGGTGCAGACCGTTCCCATGACCCCGGGCTATGTGTTCGCCGCTGACGATGCGGACATTCATGATGTCTTCAATGTTCAGGCGCCCGCGACGGTCTACACTCTTTCCCTCAACGACTCTCTTCCGATCAGCCGTATG
>Ga0154020_10000085_pt1 | contig 97279 bp, 84 predicted proteins | sample Klosneuvirus_201_FD_109709 | JGI IMG/M metagenome (GOLD analysis project Ga0154020, IMG submission 109709) | Active sludge microbial communities from wastewater, Klosterneuburg, Austria - Klosneuvirus_20160825_MG | ecosystem: Engineered > WWTP > Aerobic digester > Activated sludge | place... | reverse complement strand
TCCACCACCAGCAGCCCTTGGGGTTGGGAATCCAGCCGTTGCGGTTGGCGCAAGCCGCGTCACAAAACTGGTTGCGCGTGAGGCAACTCTGATTGTCGCACGTGCGGCCCTGGGCTGTTTCTCCGTTGTTGCAGCGGCAGTCATCCACCAGCGCGCAGTCTGACGCGGTGGAGCACTGCATGGTGCCGCCAGTGGATGAGCCGGTTGCGCCGCTTGAGCCACCGCTGGATGAGCTGCTTGAGGCCGCGCTTGACCCGCCGCCCGAGGAACTTGAGGAGGCGCCCCCCGCGGCGTCGCCGTCTCCGGGACCACAAGCGGCCACGGCGGTGAAGCAGACTGCCACGATGAGACACATGGGGTGGATGGTGTGGTGAGTTTTCATGGCGCCGCCGCATGCATGGCGCAGGCCACGGTCACGCGCCACTTGGACGGCCTGATTGCGCTGAAGGCGGGCAACCTGTGACCTCGCGGCAACAGTGGCAAGCTGCACGCGCATCCACGGGTTCACGCAGGCGTGGAGCGGAGTCCACAAGCCTGTAGAGCAGAGACGCGGATGTCTTGGACGCGGCGATTGTTCTGCCTTGCCAGCGCGTGCTGCGCCTTTGCCCGCGGCGTTCTACTCCGGCCATCAAGCGCTGCACGCCGCTCCATACGGGTGGCGCATGCCTCCGGGCCTGTGAGGATGAGAAAGCGGGCACGGGCATCACCGCTTGATTTCCCGCCGACTAGGGGCGTCCCGCCCAATCCTCCGGTACGCCGGTCCAGGCCGCACTTTTTTTCCACAGCTCCTCCACCAGCGCATCATCCAACGCCAGTGGGTTCATGGGCGTCACCTTCGCGTGCTCGTTGTAATACGCGCCGTGTTGCAGTTGTTCCCGCGGCATGGTGGCCGTGGCCAGCGTGGAGGTGGCGCCCTGTTCCGGCGTCATGGTGAACCATCCGGTGATGGTGCGCACCAGCCACGTCTGGTTGCGGAACACCTCGGTTGCCACGCCTCCGGGATGCAGGCACGCGGTGGCCACCACGTCCGGCTTCACGCGCCGGGCCAGCCCGCGGGTGAACAACACGTTGGCAAGCTTGCTGTAACAATACTGCTGGAACCCCCCGGGGCTGGTGTGCACGCCCTGGAACTGCTCCCAGGGAAACGTCTTGATGCGCGTGTGCGCGCGGCTGGCCACGTTGATGACGCGCGAAGGAGCACCCGCCAGGATGTTGGGCCACAACAACGCGGTGAACAGGTAGGGCCCCAGGTGGTTCACCCCAAAGGTCATCTCAAAGCCCTGCTTGGTGACGCCGGGAACATTGGCCAGCCCCGCGTTGTTGATGAGCGCGTGGATGGGACCGTGCCGGGCCACCTTCTCCGCAGCAACGCGCACCGCATCCAGGTCCGCCAGGTCCAGCGCCACAAAGCTGGCCTGCCCACCGGCGCGCGCAATGGCATCCAACACCGGCTGCGTGCGGCCCAGGTCCCGGCACGCCAGCACCACATGCGCCCCCTGTGCGGCCAGTTTTTCCGCCGTCACGCGGCCAATGCCGGTGTTGGCGCCGGTCACCACCATGGTCTTGCCTTTGAGGATGTTCATGGGCGCACGCTGGCGTGTGGCAGGGCGCTTGTGCAATGCACCGGACTGTGAAGAAGAACAAAGTGCCTCCACCGCAGAACGTGACGCGCCTGTTGCAGGGGGCGTTTGCCGGCTCGCTCACCCATTTCAATGACAAGTGGCAGGTGGAACGCCTCATGCGTGTCCCGGCGTGTGTTCCGCACGGGCCGGACGGCTTCTCCGAGTTGTGGCCGTACCTCAAGAACATCACCGCGCTGGACCCGTGGCGCGCGTGTTCCCTGGCGTGGCGGCTGTGGGAGACGCGCGAGCTGGATGGTGACGTCATTGAATGTGGCGGGCTGCTGGGCGGCATGACGGTGATGATGGCGCTGCTGAGCGCGCGGTGGGGGCGTCCACGGCGGGTGTTCATGCTGGATGCATTCCAGGGGCTGCCCACGCCGGACCCGGTGAAGGATGGGTTCTATGAAAAGGGCTGGGGCAGGGTGACCCGCGCGCAGGCCGAAGCTGTCTTGTGGGTGGCTGGCGTGCAGAAACAGGTGACGGTGGTGGAAGGGTGGTTTGAAGACACACTGCCCACCTTGAAAGGACATCAGTTCTGCCTGGCGCATCTGGACGGTGACCTCTACGGGTCCACGCGCGTGGCGTTGGAACACGTGGGGCCGTCCATGGTGGAGGGTGGTGCGGTGGTGCTGGATGACTACGCGGACCTGGGCGGCGGGGTGATGCGCGCGTTGCACGAACACGTGACGCGCACCGGAGAACAGGTGGTGGCCGGCCCTGTGGTGCAGGCGTTCTATCGCGCCGGGGTGCTGGCGCGGGACCGCAACCGTGACGGCGTCAAAGAAGACCTGCGCACGTTGCAGAAGGACAAGCAGTACCAGGCGGCGTTGTTGCAGGTGGCGCAGTGGTTGAAAGAGGACCGCGTCAAGGTCAACGCGTTGCTTGGTGCGTTGCAGGTTGGAAGAACGCGCACGCGCGGGTAGGGTCCGGGCCATGAGACTGCGCCTGGCTGTTGCGTTGACGTTGTTGGCTTCCTCCCCCGTGTTGGCCCAGACCACCTTGCAGGTGGACGGTTTTGCGTCCGGGCAGGCCGCGGGGTTCCAGGCAGGTTTTGTGGCCGGGGAAATGGCCGCGGTGGTGCTGACGCCGCCGGCGGGAACCTGGTTTGTCACCAAGGTGCAGTTCCTGTTTGGCGGGTCCAGCACTGCAACGCGGGACATTACCGCGCACGTCTGGGACGTCCCCCCCATGCTCCAGGGCGGCACCAATCCGCTGGGTTTGTACGACGCGCCGACGGTGGAGCTCTACACCGCGGACTTCTCGGTGACCGGCTCGGACATGGCGTTGCAGGAGTTGACCATTGATCCTGTCCCGGTAACGGGGTCCTTTGTGGTTGGCATTGAACTGCTGACGGCGGGCTTGCCGTCCCTGGCGCGGGATGATGATGGCAACATCAATGGTCCGGCCAACTTCATCCTGGCGGATGGCGTGGGGTGGTTGCAGTCCAACAGCCCCTTCATTGGCCTGACCGGTGACTGGGTCATTCGCGCGGTGATTGTGCCCGCGGGCTCGGTGGATGCGGGTGTTGCCATGGATGCGGCGGTTGCCCCGGACGCGTCTGTCACGGCGGACGCCTCGGTGGACGCGGATGCATCCATGGTTGCAGACGCTTCGGTCACCCCGGACGCCGCTGGTTCATTGGATGCAGCGGCGGGGGCGGATGCGGCAGGTGCTTCAGACGCGGCCATGGGCGTGGATGTCCAGCCGCCACCGGATGCCGCAGTCACGCCGGATGCGGCGGTGACGGCGGATGCCGCGGTGACCGGTGACGCGGGTTCCAGCGGCGGGTGCCAGACCAATGCGCAGTGTCCCGCGGGGCAATATTGCGGTTCCAATGGCGCGTGTACGTTTGATTGCACGGTGGATGCGGATTGTGGCGCCAACATGGCGTGCAACTCCTTGGGCCGTTGCGTGGCCACTGCGCCGCCCGAAGAAGACCCCGGTTGCGGCTGCACCACGGCCGCCAACAACGCGTGGAACCCCGGCGTGTTGCTGGTTGGCGCATTGGCGTTGATGGGTCTTCGCCGCGCGCGGCGCCGGCGGTGAAGTCCATGCGGTTGGCTGCATTGATGCTGCTGTTGACGTCCGGGTGGGCGCAGGCGCTCACCGTGGAGAACATGTCCCCGCAACAGGTCTGGGACGGCGCGGCGGTGGTGGTGGATGCGCGCGTGTTGGGGAGCACCACGCGTTGGAATGACGGCCACACCGGGTTGGAGACATTGTGGCTGTTGTCCACGCAGGCGGTGCTCAAGGGCAGTCCACCGGATGTGCTCACGGTGTGGACGCCCGGCGGCACGTTGGATGAAACGCAGCAGGTGTTCCCGGGTGTCCCGGCGTTGTGGCCGGGGCTGGAAGCGCGCTTTCTGCTCACGCACGCCCACCACGGCGGGATGCCCCGTCCGGTGTACCGGCCGCTGGGATGGGAGCAGGGCATCTGGCCCAGCCTGGTGACGTCACAAGGGCGCACGTTTGTTCCGTGGCGCGGCTGGCAGCCTCCCGCCGGCACCAGTGCGTATCTGGCCAACGGGATGGTGTGGCCGGCGTCCGCCATTCCCGTCCAGTACAAGGTCAATCCCCGCGAAGTTCCCGGCGTCACCAACGCACAGTTCAAGACGGCCATTGATGCGGCGTTTGATGCGTGGGCCAACGTGCCTTGTTCCACGCTCAGCTTCCTGGAGGCCGGGGAGTCCACGTTGGAGATGGCGGTGGACGGGGAGAACGTGATGCTGTTTCTCGTCACGGACTGGGTCTACGGGGAAGAGGCGGCGGGGGCCACGTCGCTGTCGTTCTTGCCCGGCATGCAAACGGCGGATGTTGCGCTCAATGCCATGCGGTTTGGATGGGGTATCTCCCCGCCGTTCAACCGCGCCACCACGGTGATGGACGTCCAGGGCGTGTTGACCCACGAGTTTGGCCACTTTGTGGGGCTCAGCCACACCATGAGCACGCATGACACCATGTATTATTCGTGGAAGCCGTATCCAGGGCAACGCACGTTGTCCTTGGATGACAAGCGCGGCATCTGCTCCATCTACCCGCGCACGGCGGATGAGTGCGGCCCCGCGCTGGCGTGCCCGTCGGGGGAGACCTGCCAGGCAGGGGATTTGGGCACCTTGTGTTCGGATGACGCGGTGCCCATTGGCACGCAGTGCAACCGGGAAGTGGCTGAGTGTGAGGACTTCTGTCTGTTCACCGCGTCGGACTGGTCCATTGGGTATTGCTCGCGGTTTTGTGGGACGGATGTGGATTGCCCGCTGACCCATCATTGTGCCGACGCCATGGCGGGGACCAGCGCGGTGCGCGTGTGTTTTGAAGGGCCACAGGCGCAACCGGATGCGGGCGTGGTGGTGATGGATGCGGGCGTGGAAGTGGACGCCGGCGCCACGCAACAAGATGCCGGCCCGGCCATGTGTGGGGTGTGCCCGCGGCGTACGCGGTGTGACGTGGCCACCGGCACGTGCACGTTTGAGTGCCGGGACCATGCGGATTGTGGCGCCGGCCGGCTGTGTGATGACGACGGCGTTTGTGTGGCCGCTCCGCCGGAGGAAGACACGGGAGGGTGTGCGTGCACGCAGGCTGGCGGGCCTCCCGCGTGGTTGTGGTTGTCTGCTGCCGCGGCGTTCGTGTTGCGTCGTCGTCGACAATGCCGGTAGAGCCCGCCTCCGTGCGGGCTCACCATCCACTTGCTGCCACCTGTCTGGTTTTGTTGCTGCCCACCAGGTGGTCCGTTCCCGCATGGTGTTGCGCCCGTTACTCCGCGGTTGCCGGCGTTCCCGCGGCAATGCCCACCGGTGTTCCACCGCCGCCCCGCAGCTTGCGCCACCAACGCGTGCCACTGTCCAGCACCACCACCACCACCGTGAGCAGCAACGCCGCTGTGATTCCCGTGTTCAGTCCACCGCGCGCCACGCTGCCCAGGACTTTCAGCCGCTCCGGGGAGAGCTCACCAAAAAACTCCTCCGGATGGAGGAACTTGGGATGTCCCAACACCGCCGCCACCGCCGCCGAACACGTGGTGGTCAACAGGATGCACAGCGGCGTGAGCGTGACCCACATGTAGCGGGCCTTGCCTTCATTGATGAGGATGCTGGTGGCAATACACAGCGCGGTGGACGCCAGCAGCTGGTTGGCAATGCCAAACATGGGCCAGATGGAATCAATGGCGCCGTCATAGAGCAGTCCCGCCCAGCACAGCACCACAATGCCCGTGCTCAACAGCGTGCCAGGAAGCCAGTCCTGCTTGCCAAACTGCGGGTGGAAGCGGCCCGCAAATTCCTGCAACATGAACCGCGCCACGCGCGTGCCGGTATCAATGGTGGTCAGGATGAACAGCGCCTCAAACATGATGGCAAAGTGGTAGATGTACCGGGCCATGCCGCCCATGCCCGGCAGCTCGGCAAAAATCTCGGTCATGCCCACGGCCAATGAGACGCCACCGGCGGTGCGGCCCACCAAGGACTTCTCGCCCACGCGCGCGGCAATTTCCTGCAGGTGGGTGGGGTCAATGCCAAACTTCTGGAACAACGCGGGGTTCACGTTGAGCGCAAAGTAGTCGTTGGGAATCAGGATGGCGGCGGTGAACAGCGCGGTGATGCCCACCAGTCCCTCCATGAGCATGGAGCCGTAGCCAATCATGCGGGCGTCAGACTCGCGGTTGATCATCTTGGGCGTGGTGCCACTTCCCACCAGCGCGTGGAACCCGCTGATGGCGCCGCACGCAATGGTGATGAACACAAACGGGAACACCTTGCCGTAGAAGATGGGTCCACCGGTGGACGCGTATTCGGTGATGGGCGCCATTTGCAGCGGCGGGTTCACAATGATGATGCCCAGCACCAAGGCAATGATGGTGCCGATCTTGAGGAAGCTGGACAGATAATCGCGCGGGCACAGGAGGAGCCACACCGGCAACACGCTGGCCACAAACCCGTAGATGGCAATGCACACCACAATGGCGTGCGGGGACAGCAGGAAGAACTGGTAGGCGGCGGTGTGTTCCTGCTCCGGGGTGCCAATCATCCCGCCCACCACCAACGCCAACAGCAGCAGCGCCACGCCCATGGCCGTGGCTTCCACAATGGCCCCCTTGCGTATTTTGTACTGGTAGACGCCCATCAACAGCGCAATGGGGACGCTCATGGCAATGGTGAACGTGCCCCAGGGACTTTCGGCCAGTGCGTTCTTCACCACCACGCCAAGACCGGCCAGCGCAATGACCACAATGAACAGGATGGCCACACTGGTGAGGAAGCCGGACAACGGTCCCACCTCGGTGCGGGCCAGCTCGGCAAGCGATTTTCCGCCGCGGCGCATGGATGACGTGAGGATGATGAAATCATGCACCGCACCGGCCACCACCACGCCAATGAGAATCCACAAAAAGCCCGGCAGAAAACCAAACTGGGCAGCCAGCACCGGTCCAATAAGCGGGCCCGCGCCGGTGATGGCGGCAAAGTGATGACCCAGCAGCACCCAGCGGTTGGTGGGGTGGTAGTTCTGGCCGTCATTGAAGGTGTGCGCGGGGGTTTCACGAAGGTCATTGAGGACCATCACCCGTGCCGCCAGGAACTTGCTGTAGAACCTGTAGGCAATGGCCAGCACACACAGCGCGGCCACCATCAACGGCAGAGCCCGGATTTCCATGCGCGCGGCTTACCAGAACACCCCAAGCGCCGCATCCCCACGCGCTCATGGGACGGTGAAGCGCGCCATCACAGGGTAGTGGTCTGACCCGCCGCCGTGCAGCGTGGTGGCGGAAAGAAACGTCACGCCGCGCCCCAGGATGTGGTCAATCTCAAACACCGCCAGGGAAAACAGCCCGCGCAGGCCGGTGATGGCCGGACCAGGCCAGGTGGCGCCGCACGCGCGTTGCGTTGCGGTGTCACATGCGCGGGAAAATCCGGCGTCCACAAAGGTCTTGACGGCGTCACCGTCGGGACCCTCGTTGAGGTCCCCCAGGATGATCATGGGCAGGTTTGCGTGGGCGTGGTGCCGCACCAGCCAGGTGGCCTGGTCCTTCCGCAGTTGTTGGTTCTTTTGCATGGTGACCGCCATGCTGTCCTGCGCGCGGTGTTTGCCCAGCGGTGGAAACAGGTGGAGACACGCCACGCGAACGTGCGTCTTTCCGACGACAACCGTGGCCTCCAGCGCGGGAATCTTGTGGGGCCGGTTGGGAAAATGGTCCACGTTGCGCAGTGGGAACTTGCTGGCCAGCCCAGCGCCCCACGTTCCTGCGCGTGGGACCATGGCGCGGTGGGGATAGGCCTGGCCCAGCTGCCGGGCAAAGGCGCGTGAGAACGCGGGGGTCATTTCACGCAGGCACACCACGTCCGGGGATGCCTGTGCCACAGCCTCCAGGGACCGGTCTTGGTCCTTGGCGTCATACAGGACGTTGAACGCCATGATGGTGATGGTGGGGTCCTGCTGCGCGTGGGCGGGGTGCCCAATCCCCAACGCCAGACAACACAGCAACGCCGCGCCAAGAAATGCAGATTGCGGGTGAACGCCTCGCCGGTCTTCCATGGATGCGTCAGGTGTGCACCCGCTGTGCCGGACCGCGTTGGGTCACGGCCGCTGCAGGAACCGCAGCTGGGTCTGGTAGGGGTGTTCCCATGCGTGCACGGTGCGCGTTCCGGTGACGGCGTCCAGGAAGACCAGCTCGTAGATGCTGTCCTCGGAAAACGCGGTGCCCTGCCGTTGGGCCACGGTGGCCACGCAGCTCCCGTCCCCGGAAAGGTCCGCCGCACCGGGGTGGATGTCTGCATTGACGTAGAGACCACCGGTGGATTCACGCTGGACACCCTCGGCGCTCACCAGTTGGACCTCCTGCAGGAAATCCCCGTAACCGGAGGACAGGTTGAGGATGAGCGTGTTGTCACCCTTACGCAGTGCAACCAGGCGCGCCCCCAGGCCCATGTCCGGTCCCGCTTCCATGGGCTGGCCCACATCAACAAACGTGGCACCCAGGTCTGCGGTGCGCTGCAACTGCAGAAGCCCATCCTCCCGCGCAGTGGAGAACTGGATGCTGCCATCCGTTGCCACGCTGGCGGTCCACACGCCCCACAGCTGCCGGGCGCCCAACATGCCGTCCACCACGCTGGCGGTGCCATCCTCCACGTTGACGCGCACCAGGGAATCCGCGGACCGCTGCAACAACAACCACCGTCCCCCCGCCTGGGACACCACATCCAATGCGGCGTTGGTGGTGAGTTCCGCCGCCACCACCGTCTCCAGGCCGGGAGAGGTGCGAAGCAACGGTCCGGAGCGTTGGCCATCATGTGGGAGCGCCATGACGTGGTTGCCCACCACCACAAAGGTCATCCATTCGGCGGTGCGCGCCAGGGGCGTGAACGCCAGGTCCATCAACCGCAGCCACCCGTAGCGCGCGTTGGCGCGCCAGGACGGCCCCTGGGACACCAGGATGTGTTGCCCATCCATGGACGGAACCGCCGGGCTGTAACCACCCAGCTCGGTAACGCGCCCATCCGGGAATGCCACAAAGTTGTGTTCACCAGAGACCGCCAAGGATCCCTGGGGCGACAAAAAAATGTCCGGGTTGTGCGGCTGTTCTTCCACATGGTGGAAGAGGACCGTGCCGTCGGCGCGCAGCAGGACAAATTCGTAGCGGTGCGCGCTGGGGGGATCATGGAGGAACGCCACGGCCCCCAAAAAGCCGGGCTGCTGCTGCCAGTCCTGCACCACCACCGCGTCTGCCGGATGTCCGGTGGACGCGCCAAACTGGAACAACGGGGTTTCTTCACCGGCCACGTTGACGGTGAGCAGCTGGGTTTCACGCAGCACCACCAACGGCGCCTGGGCGCAGCCCGCGGCGGGAGGTGTCACCGGGGGAGCCACGGGTGGGTTCAGCGGCGGCGCCACCACGGGCGGAACCGTTGGCGGCTGTTGTTTGGCCGGTGCGCCGCCAGGCAGCACGTGGGACCCCGGTCCGGGGCAAGCGCACAACACAACCAGCGGAATGACGACGGAGACAACGCGCATCTGACACCTCCTGCAACCAGGACGTCCCAGGTGTACCCCCGCGCAGTGTGCTTGAGAATCCGCATTTTCTGATCAGCATTATAATTGGTCAGCATACAGTTGCGCTCTGCCGCTTCGCACCGGTTGCGCCGGCGCACGCCCAACGCCGCAGGACCTGCGGAGCGCAGCGCGGGTGGCCCGTCGACAGGCGGGTGGCATGATGCGTGCGGCGGTTGCAGCCACGGAGGACGCCATGACCACCGCAACCAACCACCCCACAAAATGGTGGCACCTGTTGGAAGACGGGCGCGTGCAGTGTGACGTGTGTCCCCGGCATTGCCGTCTCAAGGACGGGCAGGCGGGGCATTGTTTTGTGCGCGCCAACGCGGGGAATGCCGTGGTGCTCACCACGTATGGCCGGTCCAGCGGGTATTGCGTGGATCCCATGGAGAAAAAGCCGCTGTCGCATTTCCTCCCCGGGACCTCCATCCTTTCTTTTGGAACCGCGGGCTGCAACCTGGCCTGCCAGTTCTGCCAGAACTGGGACATCTCAAAGTCCCGTGAGGTGGACACCCTGGCGGCGGAAGCGTCACCCGCGCTGGTGGCGGCGGCGGCAAAACACCTGGGCTGCACCGCGGTGGCGTTCACCTACAATGACCCCGTCATCTTCCTGGAATACGCGCTGGATGTGGCGGCGGAATGCCGCAAGCTGGGCATCAAGACCGTGGCCAAGACCGCGGCGTACATGTGTGAGGGGCCGGCCCGGGAGTTTTTTGGCGCCATGGACGCCTGCAGCGTGGACCTCAAGGCGTTCAGCGAGGACTTCTACGCGCGCATCACCTACGGCCACCTCAAGCCGGTGCTGGACAACATCCTGGCCATACGCCGGCACACCCACAGCTGGCTGGAGCTCACCACGTTGCTCATTCCCGGTCTCAACGACAGTGACGCCGAGCTGGACCAGATGACGCGCTGGGTTGTGGACGCGCTGGGCCCGGATGTCCCCATGCACTTCACCGCGTTCCACCCGGACTGGCGCATGTTGGACCGCCCGCGCACCCCGCCGTCCACGCTCAAACGCGCGCGCATCATGGCCATGAAAAATGGCGTGCGTTACGCGTACAGCGGGAACATCCTGGACGAGGAAACCGCCAGCACCTACTGCCACCAGTGCCACCACGTCCTCGTTGGGCGCGTGGGTTATGACATCACCGCGTGGCATCTGACGGATGATGGGCACTGCCGCCAATGCGGCGCACGGTGTGCTGGCGTCTTCAATGGGCCGGCGGGGGACTGGGGCACACGCCGGCTGCCGGTGGACATGCGGGACCTGCGCGCGTTGCTGGCTGGGCCCCACGGTGGTGGCGCTTGAAGCGTGCGCCGCGCGCGGGCAGTGTGGAGAGCGCCATGCGCGCCCAGGCTGCCGGGTTGAGGATTGTGTTGGTGTTGTGCGGCGCGCAGGCCTGCACCGCGTTCAATGAGTGCCAGGAAACCGCCGGCAGCGTGGTGGGCTACACCGCGGTGGACCTGGAGCTGCGCGCCAGCCTGGTGCGCTACCAGGAGGCGCCCATTGGCAACCTGGTGGCAGACAGCTTCTATGACACCGCGCGGGACAACTGCGGTGGCGGCGTGGAATGCCCGGACATTGCCGTGGAGAACGCCGGCGCCATCCGGTCGTTTGCGGAAACGGGGTGTTCGCAAAAGGACGTCATTGGTGCGGGCCCCATCCAGGATACGGATGTGAGGTCCATCCTGCCGTTTGCCACCAACCACAACGTGCAGGTGGCGCTCACCGCACGGGACCTGCGGGTCATGCTGGAGCACGCGGTGGACCGGTTGGGTGAAGCCGCCACCACCGACGTCAACGGTTGGTTCCTGCAGGTGAGCCACCTGCGTTTCACCGTGGACTGTGACGGCCAGCGCCAGCTGGTGGATGCCACCGGGACCCAGGTGCTGCAGGTGGGCAGCCGCGTGGTGTTGGCGGAAGTCCGCCGGGACACCGCGGGTGGACCGGTGTGGGAAGCAGTGGATTTCAATGACACCACCCGCGTCTACCAGGTGGTGACCAACAGCTTCATTGGCGCCGCGCGGGATGGTCACCTGGCCTTTGCCCAACGGGACGCCGAAAATCGCGTGCTGCTGGATGGCAACGGGGACACGCGCCTCAACCCGCGCCGCGTGTTGACCGACAGCGGTGTGCCATACAACGACGCGCACGCCGTGGAGCGTTTTGTGCGCGTGCGTTCCCAGTTGGGTGAAGAAGTGGCGCCGCTGGTGGAAGGACGCATCACCCTGCTCCGCAGTTGCTTCCGCCGCGCCATGTGAGCGCTGCGCAAACAAACAGAGCCAGCCTGACGCCGCATTCCGTATCTCCCGCCAAGACACGTGGTTGTTGGAGGTCACAATGGTGCGGTCCTGGTACGTCATGGTGGGTGTGTTTGTGGCTGCGGTGGGTGGGTGTCAGTGCGCGCCTCCCACCACGCCGGGCGTGGAGGGCGGCAGCTCCGGGGCACAAATGACGTCAGACGGCGGCAACGGTGGCCAGACCGGTGACGGTGGGCAGGGCGGCAGCAGCGGGATGATGACCAGCGGCGGGGTGGTCACACTGTGCGGCGCGCAAGGCCAGGGCTGTTGTGTAGGCAACCTGTGCACCACCGCTGCCACCGCGTGCGTCAATGGACAGTGCACCGGCTGTGGCGCCGCCAATGAAGCATGTTGTCCCGGCCAGGAATGTCTTGAGGCGGGGACCGTGTGTGGCGGCAACAACACCTGCCAGACCTGCGGTGGCGCCATTGAAGCCTGCTGTCCAGGGCGCGTGTGTGACGTGGGAAACAGCTGCCAGGGGGCCGGCGGTGGCAACCCGGGAAGCTGCCAGGCCTGCGGTGCGCCTGGCATGGCGTGTTGCCCGGGCAGCAACTGTGAAGGCGGAGCGTGCTGCGTGGCTGGTCAATGTGTGGCCGAAACAACCGCGTGCCCTGGCTTGGGCGGAACGTGTGCGGCAGGCAGCTGCGGCACCTGTGGCGGCACCGGCCAGACCTGCTGTGGAAACAACCAGTGCACCGCCGGGGACCTGGCGTGCCAGGGCGGCAACTGCACCGCGTGTGGGACCGCGGGACTCACGTGTTGCGGCAACAACAGCTGCATCCAGGCGGGGACCCGCTGCAGCAACGGCACCTGTGCGCTGTGTGGCGGTGCGGGACAGCCGTGTTGTGCGGGGGACACCTGCGGCACCGCACTGGCGTGCAACAACGGGACGTGCGGAGCGTGTGGCACGCCGGGGCAGGCGTGTTGCCCGGGCAGTGCGTGTTCGGTGGGGTGCTGTGACGTGGCTGGCGGTGGGGACTGCGTGGCGGTGGGCGCGGGCTGTTCGGCGGGGGACGCGTGCCTGCCGTCTGGCCAGTGTGCGGGATGTGGCGCGCCAGGGCAGATGTGCTGCGGGGGAAACACGTGCGCCGGCGGCCAGGCGTGCACCAACGGCGTGTGCACCACCTGCGGTGGACCGCTGGGGGCACCTTGCGTGACGGGCACGGCGTGCCAGGGCGGCGCATGCAACATCAACGGGGTGTGCATTCCGCAGGGTGAGACCACCGGCGGGGGCACCATCTGCCAGGGCGGTGCGGCGGTGGCCTGTGGTGGAGATGGCCAGCCCTGTTGTGACAACAACACGTGCGCCAGCGCGGGGGCGTGTTGTGTGGCCGGCAGCTGCATCCCGTCTGGTGGCGCCTGCGGCAGCGGCCTGGGGACCTGCGGCAACAAACAGTGTGGCCAGTGTGGTGGCCTGGGCCAGGACTGCTGCCAGGCTGCCGGCAACGGCGCGGATTTTTGCACAGCGTCGGGTTTGACCTGTGATGACAACGGGCGTTGCGCCGCGTGCGGTGGCCCCGGGGACACCTGCTGTGAGGGCAACCAGTGCAACGGCGGGGGCTGCTGTGATCAGGACACGCTCAGCTGCATTGGCGCGGGCATGGCGTGCGGCGGTGGCGCCGGCAGTTGTGCGGCCGGGGCGTGTGGGACCTGTGGCGGCCTGGATCAGCCGGTCTGCCCGGGGGACCTGGGATGCACCGCCCCGTTCACCGTGGAGGCCAACGGCGTGTGCCGTCCCTGTGGCGGCGTGGACCAGCGCTGCTGTGATGCGCAGAACGGCGGGGCGTGTGGCGCCGGCCTCACCTGTGGCCAGGGGGAACGTTGCCAGATCTGCGGGGGTGCCGGGCAGGCGTGTTGCGCGGGGCGGGTGTGTGCGTTGCCCGCGGCCTGCCAGGACAACCAACGCTGCCAATAACGCCGGTGTGGCGGGGGAATGCTTTGAACCCGGCATGCTTTTGGTTACATGCCTGCCATGCGTCCCGTGGCCCTGGTCTACCCGCCAACCTGTGATCCCACCGCCCCATACCTGAGCCTGCCCACGCTCGCCGGGTGGCTGCGCAGCCACGGCGTGGAGGTCCTTCCGGTGGACGCCAACGTGGAGGCGTTTGATGCGCTGTTGCAGCGTGCGCCGCTGCACCAGCTGGCCAACCAGTTGGAACACCGCCTGCTGGAACTGGAGCGCAAGACCAGCCTCACCCATCAGGAACAACTCATCTACGGCGCGTTGTGGGCCGCGCGCGGGGATGCGCTGGCCGCCCCAGATGCCATGGATGACGCCGTGGCCGTGCTGCGGGACCGCACCGGCACGCGGTTCTATGACATGGCCGCCTACGGGGACGCGGTGACCACGGTGGAGGCCGGCATGCGGCTCATCTCTGCCGCACATGCGCCGCTCACCATGAGCTTCACCGGGTACCGCACCCCGTTTTCCCTGCTCAACGCCGCCGAAGTGGCGTTGGACGCCGGCCCCCAGCGCAACCCGTTCCATGACTATTTTTGTGCGCTGGTGGATCGCCTCAGGGCGGCCAATGTGTTGCTGGTGGGCATCTCCGTGGCGTTCCCCGGGCAAATCCAACCGGCCTACAGCCTGGCGCACCTCATCAAACAACGCTGGCCAGAGGTCCACGTCACCGTGGGCGGGCCCGCGCTCACCCAGCTCTTCCAGGGTTTGACCGACGTGCAGGCCGCGGCGGCCAAGGGCCCGTTTGACAGCGTCATCACCTATGAAGGGGAAGTGGCGCTGCTGGACCTTGTGCGCACGCTGCAGCGGGGAGAAACGCCGCCCGCCCTGGTGCGCGGGGAAATGACCGAGGACATGGGCCGGCTCCCCGCCCCGGACTTCACCGGGCTTCCGCTGGAGAAATATTTTTCGCCCCAACTGGTGCTGCCGTATGACCCCACGCGCGGCTGTTATTGGGGCAAGTGCACGTTCTGCCATTACGGCCTGGCTGAGGTGGGCACCGCGGCGTACCGCGAACGTCCGGTGGAACACGTGTTGTCCCACGTCAAGACGCTCATGGAGAAACACGGCACCAGCGTCTTCTATTTCAGCCAGGATGCGGTGAATCCCAAGACCATGTTGCGCATTGTGCGCACCGCCAAGGAACAGGGCCTGCGCTTCCGCTGGTCCACGGACATGCGGCCGGAACGTTCGCTCACGCCGGAACGCTGCGCCGAGTTGCGTGAAGGTGGCGCGCTGAGCATGGCGCTGGGCGTGGAGAGTGCCTCCCCGCGCGTGCTGGAGTTGATTGACAAGGGCGTGCCGGTGGAGACCGTGCGTGGCGCCATTGAAAGCCTGGCCGGGGCCAACATTGCGGTGGAGGCCATGTGTTTCACGGATTTTCCCACGGAGAACGCGCGCGAGGCCATGGCCACCGTGGCGTTTGTGGACAGCCTCAAGGACAAACTGGGCTTGTTCATCTGCGGCGAGTTTGACCTGACCAAGGGGAGCCTGGTGGCGCAGGACCCCAGCCAGTTTGGCATTGAGGAAACCTGGCGGGTGGCCGGGGATGAGCTTGGGATGGGCCTCTTCTACCAGGAGCGCAAGGACCCCAAGAGCCCACAAGAACGTCAACGCGTGGACGAGGCGCTCACCCGCGTGTCCCGCAACTGGCGTCTGGAACATTACCCGTGGGCCGGCGCGCTCAGCACCGCGCACACCATGTTGTACTACGCGCGTTTTGGTCCGGATTGTTTTCGCGGGTTTGCCCGCCATGCCAAGGGCACCGTTCCGGGCGCCCAGCCCAAGGTGTTCCCGTCACGTTTTGACGTCCTCACCATCCTGGAACACGCGCCGCAAACCGAAGGTGGCCTCTGGGAAGAGATGGTCTACGCGCGGCGTGAAGTGGGGCGCCAATTGCATGACGCCATGGCCAATGCCCTGCCCCGGGCCAGGCCCTCACCCGGGCGGTACCTGGTGGCGCCTGGTGGTGTGGTCACCCCCGCGTCCGGCGGGCCGGGACGCACAAGGTCCAGCCGGGGCGGCCGCCGCGGCACCACCGCCGCCAATGCCACCAAACAACCCGTGCGCGGTTGGAGTTGACGCCACCGCCGGCCCAGGGGGAAGGAAGAGCCCATGAGTTACTTTGCACCCATGGTCATTGAGCAGACGGCGCGCGGCGAGCGCGCCTATGACATCTGGTCCCGCCTGCTCAAGGACCGCATCATCTACCTGGGCCAGGAGGTGGATGATGACCTGGCCAACATTGTGGTGGCGCAGCTGCTGTTCCTGGAAAGTGAAGACCCGGACCGGGACATCCTGATGTACATCAACAGCCCCGGTGGCGTGATCACCGCCGGCATGGCCATCTATGACACCATGCAATACGTGAAGCCTCCGGTGTCCACCCTGTGTGTGGGGACCGCAGCATCCATGGCCGCGCTCCTTTTGTGCGCCGGTGCCAAGGGAAAACGGTTTGCCACGCCCAACAGTGAAATCATGATCCACCAGCCGCTGGGTGGCGCGCGCGGCCAGGCGGTGGACATGGAAATCCAGACGCGGGAAATCCTGCGCATGCGGGACATGACCGACGGCGTGATTGCAAAACACAGCGGCCGTACGCCGGAACAGGTGCGCAAGGACACGGACCGGGACAACTACATGACTGCCGTGGAGGCCAAGGCCTACGGCCTCATTGACGAGGTCATGGTGCCCCGCCCGCGGGGCCCGGTGGCCCTCTGAGGTGTTTGGCCCACAAGGGTGATGCCCAGGTGGGAGAACGGGACAACACGCGGAGTTTGCGGCACGCGGGAGCCCCGTGCTCACGTGGAAGCCCTGTCACCGGGTGGAATCGAGGGATGGCGTGGACCAGAACGCGTTGAACCAGTTGTTGTCCGTGGGCGTGCAAAGTGGTGCCTCGGACATCCACCTGCGGCCCGGTGACCCGCCCATCTACCGCATCAACGGGCAGATTGTGCCCATGAAGATGGAGAAGCTGCGGGCCGAACACACCCAGCAGATTTGTCAGGTGCTCATCCGGGATGAGGTGGCCAAGGCGCAGCTGGATGTGGTGCACGAATATGACACGTCGTATTCGGTGCCGGGTGTGGCGCGGTTCAGGGCCAACATCTACCGGCAGCGGGGGTCCTTGGCGGTGGTGTTGCGCATCATTCCCGCGCAGGTGCCCACCTTGCAGGCCATGGGGATGCCGCCGGTGATTGCCACGCTGGCCACGCAGGAACGCGGCCTGGTGCTGGTGACCGGCGCCACGGGCAGCGGGAAGTCCTCCACGCTGGCCGCCATGGTGGACCACATCAACCGCACCGACGCGGTGCACATCCTCACCATTGAGGATCCCATTGAGTTCATCCACCAGAACCAACGCGCGTCCATCTCCCAGCGGGAGATTGGTCTGGACACCGAAGGATTCTCCCAGGCGTTGCGCGCGGCGCTGCGGCAGGACCCGGACGTCATCCTGGTGGGGGAGATGCGGGACACCGAGACGATAGACATTGCGCTGAAGGCGGCGGAGACCGGCCACCTGGTGCTGTCCAGCGTGCACACGGTGGACGCCGCCAACACCATTGGGCGGTTGGTGAGCGTGTTCATCCCCGAGGAGCAGGCCATGGTCCGGCTGCGTCTTTCGGACAGCCTCAAGGGCACGGTGTCCCAGCGGTTGTTGCCGCGCGCGGACAACCGCGGCCGGGTGGCGGCGTTGGAAATCATGGTGGCCACCAAGACGGTGCAGGAATACATCCGGGATTCCAGCCGCACCGCGGGCCTCAAGGACGTCATTGAGAAGGGCTCGCAAACCTATGGGATGCAGAGCTTTGACCAGCACCTGAGCCGCCTCTACCGGCAGGGCCTCATCACGCTTGATGTAGCCACCCAGGCCGCGTCCAACCCGGCGGATTTTGAACGCGCGCTCAACTTTGAGTGAGCCGTTGCATTGAACGCAAGACGTGCCTTGTTTTGTTTTTTTCGGGAGGGCGAGGCGTCTGCCGAGCCTGGTTTCCCGTCGTCAGCCGCAGGCAAAAGCGCAACCGGGTGGCGCATGCCTCTCCACAAACGCAACCGGGGTGGCGCATGCCTCCGCGCTTGTGAACAGGCGTTGAAGGACCGCGCCCAGTCGCCGCGTTGCTCCAACGCCGGGCGCTCACTGCCCGCGGAACTTGAGCTTCTGCAAATCCTGGATGCGGTACATGGTCTGCTCTGCTTGTGCGCGCACGGCCGCATCCGGCGTCATCCGCTGTGCCCGCATGAGGTGCTGCCAGGCGTCGGTGGCGCGTCCCAATCCATGCAGCAGCACCAGGCCCGCGCCCAGGTCTGCGCGCGCCAGGTCCGCCGGGGTGTGGTCCACGGCCAACACCTGTTCGTAGACGGCCAGCGCGGCGCGCGCGTGTCCCTGCGCGGCAAGCCAATCCGCCATGATGAGCCTGTCTGATGCGGTCACCTGGGCCTGCCAGGGTTTCCCCATTCCGGCCAGGTACAACGCCACCGCACCCGCCACGTCACGCGCGGCCAGGCTGGCGGTGACTTGTTGTGCGGCGGCATGGGCGCCGGTGGGGATGCGCACCTCATCCGCGTGGAGCGCATGGGCCTCACCGCTTGGCACCACGCGGTCCCGGTGGCGCATCCACAACGCCAGCACCACGCCGCCCACAAACCCGCCAATGTGTGCACCAAAGGCCACGCTGGAACGCACGCCCACCGCCACCGGCAGCAGGTTGTCCAGGACAAAATACGCGCCCAGCACCCAACGGGACCGGATGCGAACCACCTTCATGAAGATGGGGAACAGCGTGATGAGCATGCGCACGCGGTTCTCCGGGAAACACACAAAGTAGAACCCCAACACCCCGCTGATGGCGCCAGACGCACCCACCAGAGGCATGGGAGACGCGCCCGCCAGCACCAGGTGGAAGAGGTTTCCTGCCAGCCCCGTGACCAGGTAGCCCACCAGGTACGTGACCCGTCCCAGCCGCGCCTCCACGTTGTCCCCGTAGATCCACAAGAACAACATGTTGCCCGCCAGGTGGAAGAACCCGGCGTGAAGGAACATGGCGTGGAATGCCGTTGCCACCGTGGGTGCTGCGGGCCGGAAGCCGTGGGTGAACACGTAGAGGTCATACGCGCTGGTCTGTTGGGTCAGCGCCCGCGCGCTCAACTGCCCGCCGGAGAGCTGGCGGACCACGTCAAGGTATTGCGGAAGTGCGGGGTCATTGGGGTCCACCGGCGTGGCCGAAAGTGGAAACGTCACCAGCACGTAGATGGCCACGTTGGTGAGGATGAGCGCCCAGTTGACCCAGGCCACACCTTTGGGATTGGGCTCGTCACCAATGGGGAGGAACATGGGCTGACGGGCTCCGTGCGCCGCGGGGAAGCCATCATACCATCAAGCGCCCACGCAGCCGAACACACCGGACCCTTTCCACTGGCCACGGGATGGCGTACATCGTTGCGGCATGGACGCACGCCGCCTGCTGGGCCGTTGGATGGGAATCTCCGCGTTCCTCTACGCCACTTCCGGAGCGTTTTTTGCCGCGGCCCCGGACCTGGTGTTTGACCTCATCCACCTCTTTACCCGCGCCCTGGACCTTCCGGATTCGCCGTACCCCGCCGAACGGTTCTGGCTCACGCTGGCCATCTCCATGATGCTCATGCTCACCATGTGTTGCGCCATGGTGGCGCGGGACCCGGTGGCGTACCTGGACGTGACCATGGTGGTGGTGGCCAGCAAGTTCATGTCCACCGCAATGGGTCTCATCTACTACCAGCTGAATGCCGCAGACCCCGCGCTGTTGATGATTGGGCTGACGGATCTTCCGCTGGGCGTGGTGACGTTGCTGTTGTACCGCCGCGCCAAAGAGGCCCCGGCCGCCTGAAGACCAACGTCAGTGGCGCACCGCGCGCGCCACCAGCGCCATGCGCGCAAACATCTCCACCACGTTCACCGGACCCGTGCGCCCCTCCAGGTGCCGGTAGACGGTGTCCACGTTGACCGCAATGCGCTCGGCGTCCAGCCAGTCCCGGTAGCCATCCAGTGCAATGTCCTTGGCGGCGGTGAGCGCATCCATGCCGGCGGCGTGGCGCTGGGTCGCTTGGGCATCCACGTAGACCAGGTATTCCTTGAGACGGGTCACCGCGGCAAGGTTGGTGAGCGGCCCGTGCCCGGGGACAATGACCTTGGGTTGCAACGCCAGGATGGTGTCCAACGCCGCCACCCAGTTGGAGATGGGTCCGGCCCAGACCACCGGGTGGCTGTCAATGAACAGGATGTCCCCGCCAAACAGCACGCCCGCGTCCGGGATGTGGACCATGACGTCACCCTGGGTGTGCGCCGGGCCCACTTCCAACAGCTCCACGGCGCGGTCATCCACGGTGAGCGTGAGCTTTTTTTCAAACGTCTGCGTGGGCAGGGTGAGGTCAATGCCGCCAAAATCAAAGCCCGCGAAAATGCGCGCCACAAAAGGAGCCGCGGTGAGCATGTGGTGCAAGGGCTTCACGCGCAGCGCGCCCAACACCCCGCGGGCCACCGTGGTCAGGGGACCCAGGGTCACCGCCGCGTTGGCGCCCCGCACCATCCAGGCCACGCGTGACGGCGGAAGTTCAGCCATTTCCTGGGCGCCGCGTGCGGATGCGACAATGTTGGCCCCGGCAACTTCCTGGTTGCCCCAGCAATGGTCGCCGTTGGCGTGCGTGTTCACCACGGTGCCAATGGTGCGCGCCTGCGGGATGCGCGCACGCAGCGCGGCCAACATCTCGCGGGTGTGGTGGAGGTCAAACAACGTGTCCACCAGGATGCTGCTGGTCTTGCCGTGGATGAGGCCGGCGTTGTTGAGCCCCCAGGACCCGTTGGGCTGAAGGTAGCCGTGGATGCCGTCGGCCAGCTCGCACAGGCCTTTCTGGTAGGGGTCCTTCACCGCAGGTCCTCCAGCAGGCGCAACGCGCGCGGCCGGTCAAACTTGCGCCATTCACCGGGTTGGGTGGGGGCGGTTTCATCCCGGGCCTTCTTCACCCAGGTGCGCGCCTCGTCGGTGCGGCCATCCTCATGGAGGAACTCGGCAAGGTCCAGCATGGCGCGGGTGTGGTGCGGGTCTTCCTTGAGCACCTGGCGGAACCGCGCCTCGGCGCGCGTGGTGCTGCCGCCCATGAGCGTGGGAATCTGTTTTTCCATGATGCCCAGCGCCAGCAATGCGCCGTGGTGGTGCGGGTCTTTTTGCAGCGCCTTCTCAAACGCCCCGCGAATCTCCCCCAGGTGGGTCAACGCCTTCACCATCCCTTTTTGTTGCGCCCAACGCCCCACCGTGGCCCCGCGGTAGAACCACGCATCCGCGCTGTTGGCGTCCGCGGTCACCGCGGCCTGCGTGGACGCCATGGCGGCCTCATAATGGGGTGTCCGCGCTGCTGGAGTTTTCTCCAGGTCACCCAGGCGCATGTGGGCCAGCCCCTGGAAAGCCAGGGCGCGTGCGCGCTCCCGCGCCGGAAGTGGACTGGCCGCAGCCTTGCCAAAAGCGGCAATGGAGCCCTTGAGGTTGACGGGCGTGTTGTCCTCTTGCTGCAGCAGCCGAAACGCGTCCTGCAGTGCCGCGGGTCCATCCACCACCGCCGCGCCAGGCCCGCCGTCTTCTGCGGGCGTCCATGTGCACAGCACCAGCAACGCCGCCACCATCATGGTCTTTGGTCCTTGCGCAAACCGGCATTCCCCACAGCCAGCCACCGTACCAACGCCGGCCGGCCAACACCAAACCCACCCGCACCGTGCAGAAAAAACAAACCCCGCGGAGGACCAGGGTCCAACCCGCGGGGCCGGTTTCTTTCGATTGCCGCCGCAGAAGACGGCCTTGGACTCACTTCTTCTTGGCTGCTGCCGCCGGCTTGGCATCCTTGGCGGGTGCGGCTGCGGCCGCGGGGGCCGGGTCCGCTGCCTTGATGAGCTCGGCGTCAATCACCAGCGTGACCTCATCACCCACCAACAGACCACCGGCTTCCAGCGTCTTGTTCCACACCAGGCCCCAGTCCTTGCGGTTGAGCTTGCCGGTGGCCTTCACCGCGCTCACGGTCATGCCCCAGGGGTTCTTCATTTCCTTGGCGGGGCCTTCCACGGTGAGCACCACCGGCTTGGTGATGTCCTTCATGGTGAGGTCCCCGGTGACCGTCAGGCCCGTGGCGGTCTTCTCCACCTTGGTGGACTTGAAGGTCATCTTGGGGAACTTGGCCACGTCAAAGAAGTCCGGTGACTTGAGGTGGTTGTCCCGGTCCGCCTCATTGGTGTCAATGCTGGCGGGATCAATCTCCACCAGCACGGTGGACTTGGTGACGTCTTTGTCATCCAGGTTGATGGTGCCGGAGAACTTGTTGAAGCCGCCGTACACGTCAGACACCATCATGTGACGGACCTGGAAGCCCGCGCGTGCGTGCTTCTGGTCCACCGTCCAGCTGCTGGCCAGCGCCGTGCTGGAAACAAACGCCAACGTCATACCCATCATCACCGTGCGCATCGTTGTTGCCTCTTTGGAAAAGGGACCTGAGTCCGTTTGAATACGTGGGGATATACGGACCATGGTCCGGTTCGTCAAGGGGCGGATCTCAACGGGCCCGCACCCTCGCCGCGCACAAAGGACGCCGCGGCGCCAAAAAGGATTCAGCGTGGACGGCGCCTGGCACAGCGCGGCGCTTGGCAACCCGGGGCGTTGGTGGCAAAGCCTGCACATTGTGACTGCCCTGACCGCGCAAGAACTCCTGGAGCGCCTGACCGCCACCGCCAAGCAGGCCCCCGCACACGCGCTGGCGGCGCTGGCCGTGGACGCGCTTCTGGACCGCCCGGTGGCCGCGGGTCTCACCGTGGAGCGTTTGCTGGAGTTGTTTCGGACGCTTGCGTTGGGGTTTGATGAGAAACGCCTGGCCGCGGCCCTGGAGGCCGAATGGGAACGCACCGCCGGCAACGCCAAGGGACTGGCCGGCAGCGTGGCGCAACACCTTCCGCCGCACGTGCTGGGCGGGCTGCGCGAGGCGGTGGGGCAGCCGGTGGTGCTGGATGCCACGCTGTTGATGCGCGTGGTGGACCAACCGGCCGTGCGTGCGTTGTTGCAGGACGTGCTGGGCGTGGTGGTGGCAGATGCGGTGCGGCGCGTGGGCCAGCCGCTGCAGCAAAACGCGTTGGTGAGCGGGATGTTCTCGCGGGCCAAGGGGATGATGGCCGGCAGCGTGGCGGGCGGCATCCTGGCGGCGGTGGGTGAGGGACTGTCCGCCGAGGCAGAGCGCCGTTTGAAGGATGGTGCCGACGACATGGTCTCCATGGCGTTGGCCCGCATGGTGGCCAGCGTCTGTGATGTGCGCCAGGTGCAGACCTACGGTGCCTTGCGCGCGCGCATGGTGCAGTCCGCCCTGGAGGCCCCGGTGGGGGACTGGGTGCGCCAGGTGATGGCGGCCCATCCTGCAAAGGCTGTGATGGTGGTGGCCCTTTCAGTGAGGCAAAGCGTGCTGGCGCCGGAGTTTGAGGGCTGGCTGCGTGCGCACCTCCCGCTGTGGCTGCCACCGCCAGACACCACCGCCCGCGCGTGGTTGGAAGACGCCGGCCTGCTCAAGCCCGTGCGGGAGGCCGCGGTGGATTGGGTGGCGGCGGATCTTTTGCCTGTGTTGCACAGCCCGGCATTTGCGCTGTGGCTTGGAGAGGTGTTTGGCGCAGCCACACCGCCCAGCGCCGCGCCCGCCAGAACCGCGCGCGCCCGACGGGAAGCGCCCGCCGCCAAGAAGCCCCGCAAGCCCAGGGCTTGACACCGCGGCGCAGACCACCGTTGATTCCCCAGGCACATTCCGGCGGCGTTTTTTCCAACACCCACCAGGACCGCCTGACCAACCCCCAAGGAGGGCGCGTGACGCAGGACGGGACGCCAAACGCGCAGCCGCTCACCTTCATGCTCAACGGCGTGCCGGTGGTGGTGCCGGCCCATCCCGGTGCCCGGTTGTTGGATGTGTTGCGGGACGCCGGGCTGGTCCAGAGCGTTCGGGACGGCTGCGGTGAAGGCGCCTGCGGCAGCTGCACGGTGTTGTTGGACGGCGCGCCGGTGGTGGCCTGCCTGGTGCTTGCGCAAAGCGTGGAAGGCCAGCGGGTCATCACGCTGGAGGGCATTGCCGGCAGCGCCAGTGAGGAAGGCCACCCGTTGTGCCGGGCGTTGACGTCCGCCGGGGTGGATGGTTGCGGCGCGTGTTTTCCCGGCGTGGTGATGGCCGCCCTGGGCCTGCTGCAGGCGGTGGACAATCCCACCGCGCCGGAAGTGCGCCGCGCGCTGTCCGGGGTCCATTGCCGCTGCCACGCGCTGGACCGCGCCGTGGTGGCCGTGCAGGGGGCCGCCCATGAAGTGCGCCGCCGCAACGCCGAACCCACCGAGAACCTCCCCGCCGCGCTGGTGGCCGAGGCGGTGGCCCGGGGAGGCCCGCGTTGAACGCCGCCCGCCGGCAGCCCCTGCTGGATGCGCCGGCGCGCGTGTTGCCGGGACCGTTCACCGCGGACCTCAGGCCGCGGGACCTGTTGCACGCCGCGGTGGTGTTTGCCCCGCGCGCCCCGGCGCGCATGTTGGAGCTGGACCTGGCCGAAGCGGCGCGTTCCCCTGGCGTGGTGGCGGTGTTGGGGGCCGGGGACCTTCCGCCACCGTTGAACGCGGGCCTGGCGCCGTTGCTGGTGACGGACACCGTGCGCTGCGCCTCTGACCGTTTGGCCGTGGTGGCGGCGGAAACGCTGCAGGCCGCCCGGGACGCCGCCTTGCGCGTGTTTGCGCGCCTGGAAGACACCATGGGCAGCTGGGATGCGGGCAAGGCGCATCTCACCACGGCCCCGCGGGTGTGGCCGGGGAAACCCAACATGACGGTGGTGACGCGGTACAAGGTGGGCACGGCCGCGCGTGTGCTTCCGCGCCTCCACGCCATCCACCGCCGCTACACGTTGCCGTGGCAGGATCCCTTGGCCCTGGAAGGCCAGGTGGTGCTGGCGGTGCCTACGCCCAACGGCGTGGAGGTGCGCGGCGCGCTGGAGGAGCCTGGACTGGCGGCACTGGCGGTGGCCGCGGCGTTGCGCCTGCCGGCCTCTGGCGTGGCCGTGGTGCCCATGGACATGGGTGGCGCCCTGGGCCACCGCGGTGCCTTTGCCGCCGAGCTGGCGGCGCTGTGCGCCGTGCTGGCGTGCCGCACCAACCGGCCGGTGGTGTTGCGCCTGTCCCGCGAAGAAGAACTGCGCCACGGGCCCAAACGCCCGCGGTGTGTGGTGGACCACACGCTGGGGGCGGATGACGCCGGGCGCGTGCGCGCGCAGGTGGTGAAGGTGTTGTGGGATGGTGGCCCGTATCCGGACCTGGACCGGGACAGCATGGCGCACACCGCCGCGCAGGCCGCCGGCCCGTATGACGTGGCCCACCAGGACGTCACCGTGGCGGTGGCCCGCACCCACAACAGCCGGCCGTTTTTTCCGCCGGGTGGCGCGCAGCTCCCGTTGACGCTGGCCATGGAAGGCCAGATGGACGCGTTGGCGCGCCAGGGCGCGGTGGACCCGCGCGCGTTGCGCCGCCACAACCTGCCTCCGGCAAACACCAAGACGGCCGTGCTGGCCCGGTCTGCGCGCACCTGCCTGGAAGTGCTGGACGGCCTGTGGCCCGCTGAACCCAACGCTGCGGCGGGGGACGCGTGGCGCCGGCGGGGTTTGGGCATGGCGTTGGCCACCTGGGTGCCCCAGCCACCGCAACCCGCGCCGGTGCTGGTGGAGGTCCTGGCAGACGGCAGCGTCACGGTGTGCGCGGGCCTGGTGGAAGGTGGAGGGTGGCAACGCCAGGGACTGGCGGTGACCGTGGCGCGTGCGTTGGGTGTGCCCGCCAAGGACGTCACCGTGCTGCCGCCGGATGCCCGCTGGCTCAACACCGCGCGTTCGCCGGCGCGGGGCGCCACCACCGTGGACCACGCCGCCGCCGCGCTGCGTGCGTGCGCGCACCTGCAATACACCTTGACCCTCCACGCCGCGGCCATGTTGGGTGTGCCGTCACGGCGCGTGCGGCTGGGGCCCAAGGGTTTTGTGTGCGGCAAAAAGCGTGTGGGGTGGACGCAGCTGGCCGCCCACGCGTTTTCCCAGGGCATCCCGTTGATGGCCACGTCTGGAACATTTGCCGGTCCCCCCGCGCCGCCCGCCGCAGCCGCGCACCTGGCGCAGGTGGAGGTGGACCTGGCCACCGGCGCGGTGCGGGTGCTGGGGCTGTGGATGGTGCAGGACGTGGGGCAGGTGCTGTTGGTGGACGGTGTCCGGCGCGCGTTGGAGGGTGGCGCGCGGCAGGCCATGGGCTACGCGCTCACCGAGGAACTGGCGCTGGACGCCGGCCAGACCACGCACGCGTCATTGCGGCTGACCCATCCCCTGGGGAGCCTGGATGAACCCGCCATGAAGATGGTGGTGCTGGAAGGCGGTGTCCCACGCCCGGTCACCGCGCTGGCGGCGCTGGCCGCCGCCCCCGCCGTGCGCAATGCCATTGCCAACGCCCTGGGAGATGCGCCGCTGGAACTGCCCTGCACGCCCGAACGCATCCTGGAGGTGCTCATGGGCCAGGGGTTGGACCCGCTGGGGCAACCCGCGCGTGTGGTGGCCGCGGCCCCCTGATGTTGTCCCGTGGGACCGGCAAGGCGCGCGCTGCTGCACTTTTCCGTCGTCACCGTGCCTGCCGCAAAAGGCCACCGTCTCGTCAACCGCCGCGGCGTCCGGATGCTGTCGGAACAATGCGTGTTTTTCTCGGCGCCACGGGTGTTGGCCACGTGCGCAGCGTCACTCCAGCCGGCGCAACTGGCCCACAATCCCCTCCAGCTGCGCCAGACCAAACGTCATCTTCTTGAAGAAGCTGCGGTCATTGGGGACAAAACAGAACCGCGGGTGGTGGCTCCACAAGGTGTGCAGCTTGCGGTCCAGCGCGGTGGCTTCATCCAGGCCTTCAATGCGCGCGGCGTTGCCACCCTCAATGGAGATGCCGGCCACCGCCGCGCTCTCAAAAAAAATCACCGCGTCATACCGGGCCAGTTCCCGCTCCAGCGTGGTCCCGGCGGATTCAAAAAACCCGCGCCCGTCACCGTCATTGGGCCAGTAGGCCGCACCGTCCACCGTCCCGCGGTCACACAGCAGGATGCGGCCGGGATAGTTGGCCGCCTGCACGTCCTCCACGCCCTGTTGCACCGCGTAGATGGCGCGCTGTGCCGCGCGCACCGCGTCCCGGTTGGCGTGACGGGGGAACCCGCCGCTGAACAGCATGGTGGCGGCTTCCGGAACCACCACCACCTTCTCCCCAATCTCCCGGCGGAACAGATCCGCCGCGGTGGTCTTGCCTCCGCCCGGCCCGCCGGTGAGCACAATGCGCAACGTCTTTTTTCCCACCGCTTGTCCATCCAGCATGGCGCCACGTTACCAGCCCTCTGGCGCCACGCACCAACGCGTGGGTGAAGGCGTGGCCAGAAACAATTGCCGCTTTGGGCTCAATCCAGCTTCACGCTGGTGCCGTCACCGTCCCCCGGCACGCTGTAGTCCGGATCGCCCTCCACCCACTGCAGGACCCCCAAGACAAACTGCGGGAACAAACGCACCCGGTCTCCCTGCGCCACGGTGGTGACCGTCTGGCCCACCACCAGGTGGACCAGGTCATGGGCGTGGCAATCCGCCAGGCGCACCCGTTCCAAGACCGCCACCCGGTTTTTTCCGTCGCTGGCAACCTGGATGCGTTCCCGCTGCGCGCCTTGCGGCAACACGCGTCCTGCAAGATCCGTTGTGGGCCCGGCACCTGGAACCACGGGAGCCCTCTCTGCCGGGCCGCGCTGTTCCACCAACCCGCGCGTGCCATCCACCAGCAGGATGCCCGCTTCGCGGTTGAGAACCGCCACGTCCGGTCCAAGCTCAAAACTCCAGGGCGCCCCGGTGCGCGGAATGACCTGCGCCAGACCGCGCTGCACCACCAGGACCCGGTCTGGAACATGGGAGATGCTGGGCGGCGTCTGGGTCTGGTCATACGCGGCCCACAAGACCCCATCCACGCTGTGGACCGTCACCGTCCCATCCAATTCAAACCGTTGCTTTCCCACCACCTCCCCGCTGGCCGACCGCACCGGGGCGTCCCAAGGCAACACCGTCCCGTCCAGACACACGGTGCGCGTGACGCCAGCGCCGTCTGGAAACTGGCGCCGCACCACCAGGCACGGGCGCCCGGGGCCGGGGCTTGCCACGGCCACAACCGTTTCGTCCTGCGCCACCGCCGGGGTGGAGAACGCCCGCGGCGTGGCAAGTTCCCCATCCAGCACCACCGTGGTCTCCGGCGTGGACAAAAGCGCCACGGTGTGTCCAAGGGTCACGCCGGGAAATGCCTGCCCGTGCCAGCGCACCGCGTGTTGCGTGGAGAAGGTGCCCACATGGTGACCCACGCGCACCGCCACGGTGTTGGCGTCCGTTCGGTACACCAGCAGGGAAGGTCCACCGGCCACGCAACCCACGGGAGAGGTGCACGCAAGCTGGAGCGCATCCCGGGCAGGGAATCCTTCCATGCGCAGCGCGCGGGGCAGCCTGAGGGTCCCTGCGCAGCGCCGCAGCGTTGCGGCATTGTTGATGAGATACGCCGGCGCGCCGTCTTCCGGGGCCACCGGCCGCGCGCAGGACACCACGCCCAGACAGCACGCCGCCAGAAGCCACCCGCCGGTGCGCCGCATCAGGGTTGGGCCCCACGTCAAACGTGTCACGTGGTGACCTTTGGCATGCCCGCGCAACATCCGCTACAGCAGCGCGGGCAAAACCCATCACGTGAGGTGGACCGCATGAAACATGTCACATTGGACTTGGCCCGAGGGCTGTTGGTGCTGGTGACCACGGTGGGTGGCGTGGCCGGCGCTTTGCCCGCGCGGGCCGCGTGCCCGCCCCGCGCCACCTGGCCCACGCCGGACTGGGAAGATGCCACCGCGCAGACCATGCAACAAAAAAGTGCGCAGGTTGCCGCGCTGGAATCCTATGCGTTCACCCTCAAGGGGGCGGACAATGCGCGGGAGGGCATCCGCACCGACGGGGTGGTCATCATCCATGCCGGCCGCGTGGTCTACGAAAAGTACGCCCGCGGTTACACCGCGCAGAGCCCCCACCTGGCGTGGAGTGCCACCAAGAGCGTGACCAGCGCGCTCACCGGTATTGCCGTGGCGCGCGGGTTGTTGCGCGTGGAAGACAGCATTTGTCTCCACCGCCGCTTTGACAACCCGGAGGTGTGCCGCATCACCGTGGAAGACCTGTTGACGTTTGGCTCCGGGCTGGAGTGGTCCGAGAGCTATGAAAATGATCTTCCGCGCGCGTCCAGCGTGGGGGCCATGCTCTACGGCGAAGGCCACAAGGACATGGTGAAGTTTGTGGCCGGCCACCCGTTCCGCGCCAATCCCGGGGAGACCTGGAGCTACAGCTCCGGGGACACGGTGTTGTTGTCCGGCGTGTTGCAGCAGGTTATGGGCCCCCAGGATTTCCTGTTCACCCACACGCTGTTGTTCAACCGCCTGGGCATGACACGTTCCACCGTGGAGCGTGACCAGAAGGGCGTGTTTGTAGGGAGCAGCTACTGGTACGCGCCGCCCCGGGAGATGGCGCGGTTTGGCTACCTCTACCTCAATGACGGTTGCTGGCGTGGCGAGCGCCTGCTGCCGGAGGGGTGGGTGGCCACCAGCGTGGCCCCTTCGGAACCGCTCAAGCGCAACCGAATCACCACCGACCCCACCGACGTCAGCGGGTACAGCTGGTGGCTCAACCGCCCGGTGCCCGAGGCCAACATCCCCGTCCCGTTCCCGGATGTCCCAGAAGATGCCTACGCCGCGCGTGGTCACTGGGGCCAATCCATCACGGTGGTGCCCAGCCGTGACGTCATCATTGTGCGCGTGGGGGATGACCGGGAGACCGGGGTGATGGACTACAACCAGTTCCTCAAGCTGGCCCTGGAGGTGGCGCCATGAAGGCCGTGCTTGCAAGGCTTGGTCTGGTGATGGTGGGTGTGTTGGCCGTTGGGGCCTGCGGGACGCGGTACTACAACAACAGTGAATTGACGCTGATTGTGAACTCCTCGGCCAAGGAGACCTGTTCCTGCGTGTTTGTGCTGGGGCGCCCTGAAGACCAATGCCGCGAATATTCCCGCCTCATTGGCCCCCGCCAGGTGGTGCTGTTCTCCTTTGACCATGCCGCCGGCCTGGTGGACGCGCGCCTGGGCGCGCACCACGCCGTGGCGCGGTGGAGAAACGCCCAACAGGGTTGTGTCATTGAGGAGCCCTGACGGTTGTCCGTGCGGACAAGCAGGGCCTTGGTGACGACGGAGCGGTGATTCCAGCCGGGTGTGGGCGGGGGTGGGTGGAGTGGTGGTGGGAATTTCCCGCGCCAGCCGCACCGGGGCCCGCGTATAACCCCCACCATGGGCCTGGGAGCGGGGTTGCTGTGGGTGACGTTGGGCGTGCGCCTTGCGGTGGACGTGGCGGTGGTTGCACATCCCCAGGCTCCACTGCAGCAGGCCCAGGCTGAAGAGGCCGTGCGCGGCATCCTGCAGGCAGAGGGCAAGAAGGTGTTGGCCGCGCCGGACACGGCGCTGGGCATCTCCCAGGCGCGTGAGGCGGGGTGGACCTGTGATGGGCAGGCGGGCTGCATGGTGCCGCTGTCCCGAGCACTGGGTGTGCCCGCGCTGGTGGACGTGCAGCAGGAGGGTCCTGTGTTGCGCGTGCGCTGGCTGCAGGACGGGGAGGTGGTGGCCCAGGCGTCCTCCGGTTGGCCGGCCAGCGCGGCGGCGCGCAGCCGCGTGGGGCGCGCGTTGACGGGCGTGCGGGGGGCGGTGGTGTTGCACGCGGGGGATGTGAAGGCGGTGCGCGTGGACGGTGAAGATGTCCTGGGCCCTGGACCGGTGACAGCGGTGGCGGGACTGACGCCGGGAAACCACCTGCTGGAGGTCACGCGCCACAACGGCGCGCGGCACACGTTGACGGTGGCCGTGGTGGATGCACCGGTGGCGGTGGACGCGGTGGACGGTGGCCTGGTGCTGCAGGGCGTTTCCCCCGCGCCGGCGGTGGGCCCCGCGGGCGCTGGACCGGCGCCAGCCCAGACCCGCCCGGTGTGGTTGGGCGCGGTGGGCCTGGGTATTGGCGCGGCGGTGCTGGCGCTGGCGGCGGTCCTGGCCACCAGCGTGGGAGGCGTGTTGTTGGTGGCCACCGGCGCGCGCGCGCAGGGACTGCCCCGGGACGGGCGCGGCCGCATGGCCGCCGAACCTGGACAGCCCCGTGCCGAAGTGGAGCGCATCCAGCAGGGCCTGTTGCTGGGGTTGGGCGGCGGCGCCGGCCTGGTGGTGACCGGTGTGGTGTTGTTTGTGTTGGGCGTTGTCTCCGGCGGCGGGGCGGCGGTGGTGTTGGGACTGTGGCGCACCATGGAATGAGGGAGACGTGATGACCCAATGGACCCAACGCAAGTCCAGGCGTGGTGTGGGCGGCACCGCTGCGCTGTGGAGCATGCTGGCAGTCCTGGGTGGATGCCCGGAGTGTCTGCAGGTGGCCACCTGCGCGGATGATTCGGAATGTGGTGGACCGGGCTACGTGTGCAACAGCGACGGAGTCTGCCAGCCCGCCGGGGCCAACACCGCATCATCCGGTGGCCTGGCTTCCGGCGCCACGTCTCAGTCCCTGGGCAGCTCGTCCGGTGTGGGCACCACCAGCGGCGCAACCTCCGCGTCCGGCCGGGTGTCCAGCAGCCGCGTGGCTTCCTCGCAGGGCAGCAGCGCAGCGTCGTCGGCGGGGGTGTCCTCATCCGCGTCCAACACCACCAGCGCCGCGGGCACTTCCAGCGGTGCTGCCAGCGGGTCATCCCTGCAGGTGTCCAGCACGGGCGTCACCAGCGCCAGCGCGGGGTCCTCCCAGGGCAGCTCGTTGGGCCTTTCGTCGTCGTTGTCGGTGTCATCGTCGTCGTCGGCATCCTTGGCGTCGTCCCTGGTGCTGTCATCATCGTCGTTGTTGCCGGGTTCATCCTCCATGGTGGTCTCCTCCTCCGGCCAACCGTCCTCATCATCTTCCACCGTGGCCTCTTCGTCCGGCGGGCCGTGTGGCGGCGCCACCCCAGCGCCCGAATGTCCGGTGCCATGGCTCTCCACCACCCGCCCCGCCGGTGACTACAAGGCCCTGTGGGCCCCCCACAGCACGCCGTTGTTGGGTGGCGGCGCGGTGCTGGGCGAACGCACGGCCAACGATCTGGTGGCGGTGACCCGCAACGCCGGTGGCATGCCCGTGCTGGCGGGTCTCCGGAGCTCCGGTCACAAGGTGGCGGGCCCCATTCCCACCGTGCCACCGGATGGCCCACAAGAGCCGCTGCTTGCGGTGACGTTCAATGACAATGCAGAGATGCGCTACTTCCGTGACAACAACGGCGCGTTCGAGTTGCAGGCCTCGCAGGAGGCTTTTGGCGCCGGCGACCACCGGGAAGCGGTGATCCAGGGACCACCCACCGGCGCATTCACCGCCAGCGCAGGAAGTTTGTTGGGCCGCGTGGTGGCCAGCCACGTGGTGTGGGGCGCGCGCAATGCCACCCTGGACACGCCGGTGGCCACGGCCAACGTGGCGGTGCACCTGGCCGCGTTGTGTGACCCGTCCAAGGCGCGCGTGCTGGTGGCGGACGCCAACGGCGTGGTCACGGGCCTGAGGGTGGTGCCGTTGCCGGGCAACACGCAGAACACCCAGGCGCAAACCACCGGCACCATCCCCATTGCGGGCACCGCAGTGTTCCCTCCCGTGGTGGTGGATGCTCCAGACCCGGCCCCGGCGCGGGTGTTTGTGTTCCGCAACACCGCCAACAGGCTGGAAGTGCATGCGCTCCAGGTGGACAGCAATGGTGCGCTGCAAGCCGTTCCCGGTCAGCCGCTCATCCTCGCCACGGGGGAGACCATGTCCGGGCCGGCAGCGGTGGCGGTGGTGGGCAACACCGCCCAATTGGTGGTTCCCACCGCCAGCGGAAAACTCCTGGTCACCACGGTCATTCCCTTGCCCAGCGCGGTGGTGCAGGAGGTGCAGCTCAACGCCGGCGTGGCCATCACTGGCGTGATTGCATTCCGCGCCTTGCCCGCGGACACTTCCCCAACATTGCTGGCCACCGACGCCACGGGCGTTGTCCACGCGCGCCGGGCTGGCCAGCTTCTTCCCGGCTTTCCGGTCAATGTGCCGCCCACCCACACCATCACCCAGGCGCCCCTGGTGATGGCCTATCCGGGTGCCACCCCATGGCACCTGGTGGTGGCCAGTGATGTGGGCACCGCCGAGGGTTTCCTCACGGGCTGGACGTTTGGTGAGGCGTCTGATGCGTCCAACCAGTGGACCGAATACCAGCAAGGCAACCGCAACCGCGGCTGTGTGGTTGTGCTCCCCTGAACGCCAGGGGCCTCCAATCTTCAGGGCACGTCAAACTCCACCACCATGGGTGCGTGGTGGCTCTCCGGCGGCGGGGGCGCCAGGTGTTCGGCCACCACCTCATCCGGAAGGCCCGCGTTGTGGATGGCCACCTGGGTCACAAACGGCAACATCCCGCGGCTGCACAACACGTGGTCCAGCACGCGCGCCTGCCCCGCGTGCAGCACCGTGTAGCGTTGCGGCTCACCCACGCGCAGCGCCAGCGGGTGCAGGCTGCGTCCGGCCAACGCGCCATTGCCGGTGTCCTCCGGGTCCGCGCACAACAAACGCACCGGGGTTTCCCGCTCTCCCGCGTTGAAGTCCCCCGCCACCACCACCCACGCGTTGGGATCCCCGTCCAGCACCGCGTCCACCGCCAGGCGCACGTCCAAGGCCTGTGCGGTGGATTTCCAGGCGGCCAGCAAAAACCCTTCGGCCCAGCCCGGCGTGCTCCTCCACACAAACGGTCCTTCTTTCTGGCCCGGCACCGGTGCTGCCAGCGGCGCGCGAAGGTGCACGTTGAACACGTGCAGGGTCCGGCCGCCCGGCAGCGTGAGCGCCACGTGTTGCGCGGGGCGGTCAAAGGCCACCGGCTGGGCCGCCTCCTGGGGCGGGTTGGCCGTGACGCTGCGCCAGGACGGTGGCGGCACAAAACGGTGGTGCAGGCTCTCAAAGGTCTGGATGGGCAGGTGGGTGACCACCACCAGGTTGTGGTGGTCCTGCGGGCCATCCCCCCGCGGGCCAACGCTGGGGATGAGCGCGCAGTGCTGGTAGCGGGTGCCCTCCAGCAGGGTGCGCAGTGCGCGCAGCTGGCGCAGCGTACCGGGGCCTTCCCGTTGTGCGTGGACCTCCTGCAGGCACAACACATCCGCCGCCAGGGCCTCCAGCTGCGGCCGAAGCACCGCCAGGCGGTCCTGAAGCAACACGCTGGCCTTGGGGTCATCCCCCAGGTTCTCCACGTTGAACGTTGCGAGACGCAGCCGCATCACGCCGGCTCCTGGTTGTCTTCAGGGCGCATGGTCCACACACCAGTGGGCACAGTCCTGCGCGGGTGGCGTGCGCACCTTGATGAGCGGAAACGGTGGCGCGGGATCCTGGCCTTCCAGCGGCGTCCCGGTGGGGTCATGGCGCCCGGCGTACCGCAGCGTCTGGGGCCGGCTGCGCAGCCACGCCCGCACCGCGTCTGGCGTGGCCAAAGCCGCGCCATATTCCAGGCCCACCGCACGCGGCACCTGCAAAAAAATGTGGCGGGCGCTGGTCCCCACCATGCGCGGCAACGCCAGCACCCGGACATCCACCTCATCCAGCAGCAACGTCCCGCCGGCTTCACACGGCCCCAACGCCACCGACGTGATGGGCAGCGCGTAGACGGTGAATGTGCTGGTGCGCGCGCGCTGGCCCAGAAGCGCCATGACGTCACCGTCCAGCAATTCGGCCCAGCGGAACGCCAGGTAGGACGGGGATTTGCCCAGCGCGCGCTCCAGGATGGCCTGCGCGGTCTGGTGGCGGGGGAGGGCGTGCGCGTTGAAGTCCTTCACCCGGTCCGCGTGTTGGACCCGCGGCTGTTCCAGGCACTCTTCTTCCACCAACGACCGGCTGCAGTCCGGGGGCACAAACCGGGGCGCACACGGCGGCCGCGGGTCCACGCCGGACAGACAGAAGCCAGGTTCGGTGAGCGCGTCCCGCAGGCCGCGGTAGGACTCCAGGGGCACCAAGTTGTCGGATTGTTGGGGCGCGTGGATGTAGCTGACGCCGGAAAGGTCCCCCGCGCAGCCCAACAACAACCGCGCCGCAGCAAGTCCTTCGCGCGCCGCGCCTTGCGGGAACAACGCCGAGAGCAGCACGTCAAAACGCCCGGTGGCAAACGCGGCATCCAACATCACCGCGCGCGTGGCATCCCGCGGCCGCATGGCATACGCGCGCGTGGCCAGGACCAGGGCGTCTGCGGGTTGTTGTTTCCCCAACGCGGCCTGGGCGCGGGACAACAGTGCCTCTTCATCCTGGGACGTGCTGGTGAGCAGTGCCGCACGCACATACCCATCCAGGTGCCGCCCGCCGGGGAAGCTCACCCGGCCATCCCCAAAGGCATCCACCGCAACAATGTCCCCCACCTGCGTGCGCACCCGCGCATAACCTTTGTCCACCGCCATCACCGCCACCGGGTGGTTGGCCGCCAGCACCGCCAGGGTGGGGCTGTCATCACGCGGGGCCTTGTGCAGCGCCGCGTGCGCCGCGCCCACGTAGCCCGCGGCAAATGGCACCAAGGGTGGGCCCGGCAGGGCCGGCAGCGGCGTGTCCTCCCCCGCGGTTTCTTTCAGCGCTTCGGCGCGTTCGGACTCATCCCGGCGCAGCAGCAATTGCCTCAGCAGCCGGGCCTGGGTTGTGTCGTCGGGCTTCAAGGCCAACGCATTGCGGGACAGGGTCTCTGCGGCGTCCAGTTGCCGCAGGGCCAGCATCTTCTTGAGCGCGGCGTGCAGCGCTTCTTGCGGCGGAAAAGACCGGCTGACCGCCGAGCGCTCCAACAAACCGCGCACCATGCCGCCTTTGACCAGCGCCACCTGGTCCGGCGGAAGGAACGCACCTTCCTCCACCACCTCCACCTGTTCTCCCAGCGTGACCGCGCCGCGGGGCACCCCACGGCCGCCGCCACCCATGCCTTGCGGCGCCAGGATGGGCGCGCGGTCCACGGCAACCAAGCGGGGAACCCCGGTCAGTGGATACGGTGCAACGTCTGATGCGGAGACAAAACCGCCGCCGTCCACGCGCTCCCAGTAGGACCGGTCCTTCCAGGGCATCACCGGGCGCACCTTGAGGCGCTGGCCAAACAACAGCGTGTCCTTTTTGGCCGCGCCAGCTTTTGGTGCCACCAGCACCACGGCAGACCCGCTGGTCACCTGGAACTCCTGCGCGGCACAACCGCCCAGGCCCAGGACCATCACGGCCAACCCCACCCGCCACCCCGCACCACCCATGGGTGCATCATGCCATCCATGCTTGGCGTCAACGCAACTCATTTGCAGCGCGCGTGACGCCGGGCGCGTGCGGTGAGCACCACCATCCAGGCGGTGACCAGGTACAACCCCAACCCCTCGCGGATTTCTTCGGCGGCGGGGTTGGCCCCCATGGTGAACCCGCCAAACGTCTCCTGCGCGCTGGCCTTTCCCACCGCGCCGGCCAGAAGCAGGCCCCCCCACGGCAGCGCCACCACCACCAGCAGCGCCGGGAGCTGCCAGTGCAACGGGCGTTTCCACGCCACGCCGCAGGCCACCGCCGCCAGGCCGTAGACCGCCATCCACACCAAGGGGTCCGGGTCATTGTATTGGACCGCCGTGGAAAAGACGTAGAGCAGCAGCGCCAGCACGTTGAGGAGGTGGAACATCCAACGCATGGCAACCCCCCGTTACGCGGCGGCGGCGCGCTGCATGGCGCGCAGGGACGCGTGGGCAAAACGCGCCTGGGCCGCCCGCGCATAGGGATAGCCCAGCCACACCAGTGGATGGTTGGGCAAGGACACTGCAACAATGGAATACGTCACCACGCCGGTGGTGGCGTGTTGCTCCACGCAAAACCGTTCTTCGCCGCGCTCCACGTGGTGCGCCGTGGTGCCGTAGGCGTAGGCCAGGTGCGCCACGCCACCGGGACGGCGGTCCGCCACATCCATCACCCGAGCCACGTTCACCGAATACAGCCCCAGGGTGTGCGCCACCACCGCCACCTGCGCGCCCGGCGTCACCGGGGTGTCCGGCCAGCACAGCTCCACAAAGCCCACGTCAAAATGCGCCCACCGCAACAGCGCGGCACACGCGCGTTGGAACACCGCGTCCCCTTCACCCAGCACCACGCTGCGCGCATCCCAGTTGAACCCCCTGGGCCGCACGCCGCTGCGTGTACATCCCACCCAGGAGCCAACCATGGGATTGGCAGCCTGGGCCTCCAGGATGGCCGCAATGGCCGCGCGAGTGGGGCGGTGGGTGGCAAACATGGATGGCTTCCATATCGGAGTTTGTCCTCCGGTGGTGGGGTGTGTGGGACGTTGGGTGCGCGTGTGAAAACACATGCCGTCAATCCGGGTTCTCCCAAGCATTGGGTTGTCCAATACCCAGCCGGACTGTTCAGGCTGCGCGGCGCAGCAACACAATTGTGGCGTGCAGCAGGGGTGGGTGGTGTTGGTGGCAGCGCTGGGGGGCGTGGCCTGCGGGCACCACGGCGAACGTGATTTTGACATCACGTTCAGCCACGGCGGCCTGGAACGTACGGCGTGGGTGCACCTGCCGGAACCTCCCGCCAACGGCGCGCCGCGGCCACTGCTCCTGGTGTTCCATGGCTACGGCACCACGGCCGGCGAGCAGGAGAAGCGCTCCGGCATGAATGACGCTGCTGCGGCCCGGGGCTTTGTGACCGTGCACCCGTCAGGCGCCTGGCAGTCCTGGAATGCCGGTGGCTGTTGTGGCCGAGCGCAGGCGCGCCATGTGGACGACGTGGGGTTTGTGGACGTGCTGCTCACCCGGCTTGGGCAGCGCATCAACGTGGACCCGCGCCGGGTGTTTTTGCTTGGCATGTCCAACGGAGGCTTCCTGGCCTACCGCCTGGGCTGTGAGCGTGCGCAGCAGTTTGCCGCCATGGTGGTGGTGGCAGGGTTGAACGTCACGCGGGACTGTTCCCCGTCCCGCCCGGTGCCGCTGCTGCACCTTCACGGGACAAAAGACCCGCTGGTGCCCTACCAGGGACGGCCCATCTCCGGGTTCATGCGCGTGCGGGACAGCGTCCACAACTGGCCGGGCCGGGCGGAGTGCCCCGCCACCTGGACGGTGCTCTCAACGGCGGGTGACACCGCCTGCGAGCTGCTGCCGGCCTGCAACGGCGGCGCGGAGGCAACCCTGTGCACCATTGCGCAAGGTGGTCACAACTGGCCGGGTGAAGAAGATGAGCCGGGGTTGGGCCACGTCAGCCATGACATTTCGGCAACGCAGATGGCGCTGGATTTTTTTGAGGCAAACCCTCAACGGTAACCGCAACCGCCCGGCGCGTTCAGCCGCCCTGGCCGTCGTCCAAGCCCTGCACGCCCAGAAACCAGTACGGCACACCAAGCCACTGCAAGGCCACCAGCACTGCCAGCACCATCATGGCCACCGCCACGGAGGTGGACGTGTGCCGTCTCCACGCCAACGTGAGCAGCGCCACCGAGGCCACCGCCGTCAGACCGCCCAGCACCAGACGCGGCAGCCTGCTGGCGCGCCCGTAGGTGGTGAGGTGCCCGTCAGGGAAACCCTGTTGGTCCACCGCGTAGGCAACCAGTGCGCTGGCCACCAACGCCACCGTCCCAACCACCAACGCCACCACCCGCGCGGGTCTGCTTTCCATGCGCATGCCTTAGCACCCCGCCGCGGTGACCCACTGCGGCTACTGCAACCAGCCCGCCATGGTGTCCTGGTCCGCCATGCCGGCGTGCTGCACCAGCTTCTGGCCGTGGTGGAAGACCATGAACGTGGGGATGGAGCGGATGTTGTAACGCGCGGCCACGTCAGGGACGCGGTCGGTGTTGACCTTGAGCACCACCACCGCGCCGGCCATCTCCTTGGCCAGGGACTGCACATGCGGTGCCGCCGCACGGCAGGGACCGCACCAGTCGGCGTAGAAGTCCACCATGACCGGTTCATCCACCGTGGCCAGCAGGGCATCAAATTCGGCGGCGGACTGGACGTCCACCGGGCGGCTGTTGGGCGGCATGGTTGCCTTGCATGAACCACACTTCCCCTGGTGCGCCAGATGACGGGGAGGAATCCGGTTGACGGTGCCGCAGGACGAACACGCGCGTTGCATGGGAATGGCTCCAGACGGCCACAGAACTGGCCCAGGGCGCAAAGTGGATCCTCCCACGCCGTTGTCAATCCCTACGCGCGTCCCACCCGGTCCACGGTGTGGTAGCGGCACCAGCCCAAAAACACGCCCGCCACCGTCCCCGCGCCCACAAACGCCACGCCCAGCAGGCCGCCACCCACCGCACCCAGCGCAAGGTAGCCAGGAACGTTGAGGAAGCTGAGCAGCGTTCCCACCACCGCGCCTGCCAGAAGCGGGGGCCGGACCGGCGTGGGGAACCGCGCCGCAAACGCGGGCGTGACCGGGCTGATGACCGTGGCGGTGGCCTGCACGCGGGGCCACACATGCTCCAGCACACGTTGTGCCCGCGGAATGAGCAGCCACGCCACCACGCCCAGCACGGTGCCCAGGCTGCCGCAGGGCACCGCGCCGTAGAGCACAAACATCATAAAGCGCTGTGGCGTTTCAGGCCCTGGTGCACCCGCCAGCACCGGCAACGCGGCCAGCGCACAGGCGGTGAGAAAACCCAGCCCGGCGGCAACAAAGGAGAACAACAGGATCTGGAAGAGGGCAAACACCGTGCGGTTTTTCATGGGCCAAAGGTAGCGTGGGATCCGGGAGCGCCGCGGTGCTGGCGTCGGGGGCCGTCGCCCGGGGTGGCTCAACGGTCGCCCGGCGGCGCTGAGCGGTCACCCTGCTGCGGCCCGGTTTGGGCCCAGCTCCCCCCGCCTGCTATGCCCGCGCATCCCAGAAGCAGGAGGCGGCAATGCGGCTGCACGTGGTGGACGGCACCTTTGAACTGTACCGCGCGCATTTTGCCAAACGCCCGGACCACGTCCTCAAGGACGGCACCAATGTGAAGGCCACCGTGGGGGTCATGTCATCGCTGCTCACGCTGCTGCAGGACACGTCTGAGGAAGTCACCCACGTGGCGGTGGCGTACGACAATCCCATTGTGAGTTTTCGCAACGGTCTTTTTGATGGCTACAAGACGGATGAAGGCGTGCCGCCGGAGCTGCGCGCGCAGTTTGACCTGGTGGAAGACGCCACCCGCGCATTGGGCATCACCGTGTGGTCCATGGATGAGTTTGAAGCGGATGACGCCATGGGCAGCGCGGCGGCGCGGTTCAAGGACCAGGTGGATGAGGTGCGCATCCTCAGCCCGGACAAGGACATGGGACAGTGCCTGGTCCAGGGACGTGTGGTGATGGTGGACCGCATACGCAACAAGGTGGTGGATGAGGCGGCGTTCACCGCCAACCGCGGCATCAAGCCCGCGCAGGTGCCGGACTGGCTGGCGCTCACCGGGGACACGGCGGACGGGATTCCCGGGCTGGATGGTTTTGGAGACAAGACCGCGGTGGCCCTGCTGGCGGCGTTTGGACGGCTGGAGGACATCCCCGCGCAGCCTTCGGCGTGGCCTACCAGCGTGCGTGGCGCCGCGCGGCTGAGCGTGGTCCTCAAGGCAGACCGGGACGCCGCCATGCTCTACCGCAAGCTGGCCACGCTGCGGACGGATGCCCCCATCTCCAAGACGCTGGAAGAGCTGCGCTGGCAGGGTGTGCCCCGGGCCGCCTACGCCCAGATGTTGCAACGCCTGGAACTTGAGACCACGCGCCCCGCCCCCCACCGCTTTGCCGGAGCCTGACCTTCCATGCGCGTGCCCCACACCCAACTTCCCCCGGACGTCCTGCAACGCGTGTTGGAGGACTTTGTCACCCGCGGCGGGACGGATGATGGCCAGATTGACGCCACCCTGGAACAACGCGTGGCGCAGGTGCTGGCCCAACTTGTCCGGGGTGAAGCCGCGTTGGACTGGGACGCGGAGACCGAGAGCATCAACATCATCCTGGTGCGGTGACACAATCCGCTGAGGGCAAAAGGCTCACGGGCCCAGCAACACCACCGTGGGTTGCGCGGAATAACGGGACACATCCAGGCACGCCCACATCTCATCCAGGTCCAGCGTGTGGACGCCCGGGCCTTCGGGCGCAGGGTCATGGATGGTGAATGTTCCGGCGTCATGGCCGGCCACCACCACCCAATGCGGCGCCATGTCCTGACCGCGGCTCAGGGTGTGGAGGTCCACCAGCAACACCGGCACCGCGCCGTGTTGCAGCGCACCTGTGACGTCCTGCGGCGTGGGTGCACGCTGTTGAAAGGCCACTTGCAGTTGCAGCGCCCGCGCGTGGTTTTCCTGCTGGGCAAACACGGTGAGGTCCACCATGTCCGGGGACGCCCAACCCGGACGGCGGCCCTGGTAGGGGAAGGTCATCTCGGCGGCGGACACCACGGTGGCTGGCACACCGGACTGCCGCGCCGCCAACGCCAGCCCCCATTGGTCAATCCCCGGAATGCCAATCATGGTGGCCTGGCGCCACAACTCCCATTCGCGGCGTTTGGTGGCGGGGTCACCCCGCAGCGCGTGCAGCGCCATGACCAGGGACGCAGCCCCGCAAGAGAAGTCAGAGGTCTGGCGGTACACCGGCATTTCACGCATGCGCATGGCCGCGTACTTAGCCAGCAGCCCTGGCGGGTGCCACCTTGGGCGCGGGAGTCCTACCAGGGCCGCGTACGTTTGTGTTTGGCCCTGCAAGGGGGATGTGGTGCAATACCCAACGTGAAATCCCCCCGTTCCAACGCGGCGGTGTGCATGAGCCTGGTGGCGGTGTGCTGGGCCACGGCAGCCTGTCCGGCCACGCCAGGCGGATATGGCTGCCAGACCGGGGAGGATTGTGCACAGGGCTTTGACTGCCAGGGCGGCCAGTGTGGCCGGACGTGTGGGGTGCCCTGCGGTCCTGCCGAGTTGTGTCAGGACGGCGTTTGCCAGGTGGACCCCGGGATGACCGGCGGCAGCACCAGTGGCGGCGGGAATGTGGGGTCCGGGTCCAGTGGCCAGGTGTTCCCCAGCAGCGGCCGGGCCTCTTCGGCGTCCACGCCGTCCTCGTCGCTGGCGGCCGCGTCGTCGTCAGGTGGGGCGGTGTCCGGGCCAGCGTCAGGCAGTGCGGGCAGCGTTGGGACGTCCAGTGGCGCCGGCAGCGGAACCACGGGGCAGGGGGCGTCCCGCGTTGCCTCCACGTCGTCCCAATCCGGGGGCGCATCTTCCGCCAGCGTGACGCCGCAACCGTCTTCCAGTGGGCTTTTGGCGTTGTCGTCCAGCACAACAACCCAACCATCCGGTGGCCCTGACAGTTCCAGCGCCGCGGCCCCATCCTCGTCGGCGTCGTCGTCCTTGGTCATGCCCACCTCTTCGTCGGCCCAGCCGTCCTCGTCGGCGCCGCCCAGTTCCTCGGCGCCGCAGCCCTGCGTGGACGGGGATGGGGACGGGTACGGCGTGGGGTGCGCCAACGGGCCGGACTGCAATGACGGCAACAATCTCCAGCACACGCTGGTGCGCGGCGCGGTGGACGCCGACGCGGATGGTTGGACGTTTGGCCCGGAGCGGGAGTTCTGCAGCAATGGGATGCCCCCGCCGGGCTTTGCGCCCATCTCCGCGGCGGATGATTGTGATGAGATCAACAACGCGGTCCACACCGGATGTGGCACCTGCACCAGCCGCCCGTTCAACAACCGCGTCTGGCGGTTCTGCTCAGACCTGCGGGACCGGTCACCCGCCGTCACCCAATGCACCAACGCGGGGCTCCGGCTGGCGTCCCTGCACAGCGCGCTGGAGGCCACGTTTGTGGAGGACACGCTCAACCGCCTGGGCGGGGTGTTCCTGGGCCGGGTCTGGATTGGCCTGCGGGAGGGCCCGGTGCGCTGGGATGACGGCTCCCCCGTGGATTTTTATGACTACACCAATGGCGGCATGGTGGGCAGCTCCGCCGGCGAGGCGTGTGTCAACATCTTTGGCACCACCGGCTGGGATGATGATGACTGTGGTGGCCATTCATTTGCCTACCTGTGTGCCAGCATCCCGCAATAGGACCATCCCATGACCCCCGTCCCGCCCACGTCCTCCGCTGCGCCCATCTCCGCTGGGATGCTCAAGCGCGAAGAAGAAGAACGCTGGGTGACGCTCACCACGTTTGGGGAGACCGCCCACGCAGACGTGGTGCGCGGGTTGATGGAGCAGGCGCAAATTCCGGTGCGCCTGACCGACGCGCACACCGCCAGCATGTTGGGCCTTCCCACCCTGGCCCTGGGCGGCGTGGGCCTGCAGGTGCCCGAGCGTGACGCTGCGCGGGCCAGCGCGCTGCTCAAGGACACCGAACAACGCCCGGTGGGCATTGCGTTCCGCGTCCGGCACGCGCGCACGTTGTCCTTCCCGCTGGCGTGGATGGCCGCCGCCGGGGTGGTGGCGTGGCTGGGCGCGCGTTGGGGCGTGTGGACCCACCAGGTGCTCCCCGGCGTGCTGGCGTTGGCGGCGGCCACGGGTTTCCTGTTGGGCCGCCGCAGCCTCTATTTTTTGTGCTCCACGCTCACCTGTGGCGCACGGCTGCCAGCCACCGCGTTGTCCTGTGCACGGTGCGGGGCGCAGGTGGTTGGGGAAATCCGCTCGCTCAATGAACGCCTGGAGGCCGCCGAAGCCTACCGCGCCAGCACCCGGGCCCAGCTCAACGTCCCATGACAACGGAGTTTCAGCCGCGCGGCGGCTCCAACAACAGTTGATGCCGGCGCTTGGGCAACATTTCCCGGTGTGCAAACCAGGACACGCCGCACCACACCGCCGCCGCACTTCCAAACACCACCATGGCGTGGGTGACCGGGGCCACCACCGCCGCCGCCGCAAACCCCGCCGCAATGCCCGCGGCGCCAACACTGGCAAGACGCAAGCCGCGCACCGCACCTTTGAGTTCCTTGCGCGCCCAGGCCAGTGCCTGTTGTGGGCTTCCGGAGCTGGCCTGCACTTCCTTGAGGTAGTTGTTGAGCGCCAGCCGCGTGAACAGCCCCGTGGTCACCGCGCCCACCAGGATGGCAATGCCGGTCCCCACCGGGACCAGTCCCAAGGCAGCGGCGGCCACGGCGGTTGCGCCCACGGCGGTGGCCGCGCGGCTGGTGACGGTGGCTTCACGCTGCAGGTTGTGCGTGCGCGCTTCCACGTAGAACTGCGCCAGGTCTGCCTGGTCTTTCTCCAGCCAGTAGCCAGGATTGCGCACGGTGACGGCATTTTGCGCAGGGGACTTTGGGGTGGACATGGTGTGGATGCTCCGAAAGCGGGATTGAACCAGTGTGCACAGCACCCTGCGTGCCAGCAACGTGGACGGTGGCCCCACCTGGGCGCACATCCGGTTGTGACCCATTTTCAGGGGCCAAAACCCGGCGGGGGACCACCGCGCGGTGGTTGGCGTTGGCGTTCATCCATGGTGCCCCAGGTTTCCAGCTGTTTGGGCGTGAGCAGTTCCTTCATGCGCCCATCATAGTAGCTGCGAACTTCATTGCTGGCCTCCCGCCGCGCCGCGCGCGGGTCCACACCGGAGGACGCGCGGTTGGCGGCCTCCTCACGGCGGGCTTCCACGTCCTTGAGCAGCGTCAACAACTGCGCGCGCTGTTCTTCGGTCAGGGAAAGGTCCGCATCCAGGCGCTCCACGTGACGGGCCACCATGCGCTCCCGGAACTGTTGGAACTGTTTTTCACGTTCCTCTTTCACGGCGGTGGCCACCAGCTCCCGCATCACCACATCCATCCCCGCGTCCAGGCCAGCCGCGTGGGCCTGTGTGGCGGCGGGCGGTGGTTCGGCGGCCGGTGCGGTGGGGGGTGTCTTGGCCCCGGGCAAGCCGGCGGGCGGGGCCCGGTCACGCAACGCAGACACGGTGTCCTGCAGGTCCCCCAGGTTGGCTTCCAACTGGCTGATGCGGCGCGCCTGGCGCTCCACGGTGTTCTGCAGCCCGCGCAGCTCGGCGTTGGACGGCGGCGCGCCATTGGCGGGTGCCGGGACTGCCGGTCCACCGCCACGCAGTGCCAGCACCAACGCCACCAGGGAGAACAACACGCCAAAACCCAACGCCGCATCCCGCATCATGCGGCGCAGGTTATCCCGGCGTCACGGAACGGGGAACCCGCAATACCCCGCCTGGTCAAAACACCGCCCGTCCACGCACACGCCACCCCGGCACAAAAGCTCGGTGTCACACGCGCGCCGCTGGCAGGTTCCGTCCACGCCGCACACAAAGTTCCAGCTGCAGCTGCCGGCGGTGCAGGGCGGGACCACACAGTGGCCCGCGGCGTTGCACACCGTGCCCTCGGCGCAGTCCGGCGCGTTGGGGCTGTTGCAGCCTGGACGGCATTCATGCTGGCCGTTGCAGGCGCACACCACCGGCAGGCACGCGTCTCCTGGAGCACACTCGGCATCTGAGGTGCAGGTGTCCGGTGGGTCATAACAAATGCCACACGTCTGGGGCGCATCCGGAGGGACACAGCCAATCCCGTTGCCGGCGCAGTCTTCATTGGCCCGGCAGGACTGTGCACAATCCACCACCGGGCAACCAGGGTCTTCATTGGGACCGTAACAGCCCAAAAACGAAGGCTGTGGGTCACACACTGTGCAGTACTGCGCGTGGCACTGGTTGCCCGCCGCAAGGCAGCCGCGTTCATCCAGTGTGTTGCACTGGCATTGCGGCTGGGGGCAGCCCAGGGCGGGGCAGGGGCTGCGCCCGCCGGTTGTGGCGCGGCAACCCTGGAACACGCCGTCACAGCTGCATTGGAAGCAGTAGTCCGCAACGCACCCTTGGGTGTGGCGGCAGCTGTCCTCATTGAGGCTGGTGCAGGCCGGCGGCGGGCAGAAGTCCGGGCATGCCACCACGTCACCCAGCCCGGTGCACTGGTTGGGGTCACCCGGGCAGCAGCCCGGTGCCACGTCACACTGGGGGAACTGCAGGCAGGTGTCCTCGTCCAGTTCGTAGCAGAACTGGGCGCCGCCGGAGGAGCCAATTCCACCGCTGGAAGAAGAGGAGGATGGTGATGAAGACGAGGAACCCGCCGAGGACGTTCCACCGCGGGAGGAGGATGCCCGTGAGGACGAGGACCGCCCGCCGCTGGATGTGGTCCCACGGGACGATGACAACCCGACGCTGCTGCTTGCGCCGCCACTGCTGGCCGCATTGCTGGAGCCACCGGGGCCGCTGCTGTTGGCGGTGCTGGACGAGCCACCCGCGGGACCGGCGTCTTTTTCCAGGTTCACCACAATGGGCGTGGGGCCGCACGCTGTTCCAACAAACGCAACGCACCACACCAAAGACGCACCCGCCAGACTTGTACGCATCAGGCCAACCATCCTTCACCGGGCACCGTCCACGGGACGGCGCAACAGCGCAGGTGAAGCATGCCTTGTGCCGGGAGAAAAGGCCCGGAAGATCAGTGCCTTTGGTGCACGGCGGTCCACACTTTTCTGAGGAGACTCAAAACACCCGGGACAAAATGGCGGCCGGCGTCCCATGCTCGCATCCCGCTCCAAGGGAGAGGTCCATGGAAAACACTTTGGCCCAGCACACCATCAGACGCCTGCACACCGTGGATGACGCGCAGCTTGCACAGCTGGTGGACGTGCTTATGGACTGTGTCTCGGGCGGTGCGTCGGTGGGGTTCATGCAGCCCCTCACGCGGGAGCGGGCCACTGCGTTCTGGCTACGCGTGAAGAACGGTGTGGAGGCGGGTGGGCGGGTGCTCCTGGTTGCGCAAGACCCACACGGTATTTGCGCCACCGTGCAGCTGGTGCTGGACCTGCCGGAGAACCAGCCCCACCGGGCGGACGTGGCGAAAATGCTGGTGCACTCCCGCGCCCGACGCCACGGCCTGGGCGCCGTGTTGATGCGCGCGGTGGAGGATGCGGCGGCGGCGTGTGGCCGGACGTTGCTGGTGTTGGACGCCGTCACCGGCGGTGATGCCGCGCGGCTCTACCAGCGCCTGGGCTGGGAGCGCGTGGGGGACATCCCGGACTTTGCATTGCTGCCCCAGGGCGGGCTGTGCAGCACCACCGTGTTCTTCCGGCGGGTGCCCCAAGCGCAGGGATGATCTGGGTGTGGGGTGAACCCGTGTGGTCGTCCATTTCTCCCGCATCCCGCAGCGTATGCAGGGTCTTGCGCCCAGGGTGCGGCATGCCGCGCAGGAAGTGCGAAGATTGCCGGCAATCCAACGTGCGTGTGGGGGCGCACATGCCCCACGACGGACGCAGCAGGTTTTTTTGCGTGCACCCACCACGCGCGGCTTGGTACAGAAGACTGCAGGTGGGGAGAAGGCCGCAACGCGGAATGTCGCCTCCTGACTGGTCTCCGGAAGTTGGTCTCACCCAGACCCTGTTTGTGCTCTCAGACGCGCTGGATCTGGTGGGCGTGGATGACGTCCTGCATGGCAAGCGCGTGGCGTGGCTGGCCTGCCGGCTGGTGGACACGCTGGCAGCGGCGGACCTCCGTCAGGATGTCCACCACGCGTCGTTGGTGCATGACTGCGGCGTGTCGTCCACCACGTTGCACCGCCGTCTGGTGGAGAAGACCACGTCGGTGGATGGACATTCGGAGGCGGGCGCGCGGCTGGTGGCGGGGTTCCGGCCGCTGGCCCACCTGGCCGGCGTCATACGCCACCACCACACGCCGTGGTCCCAACTGCATGACGTGGACCAGCGCACCGCCATGATGGCCAACCTGGTTTTTCTGGCGGACCGGGTGGATGTCCTGCAGGCCGCCACCGCCCCCCAGGACGCAGCGGCGCTGCGCCGGGTGGTGCTGGACCGCTTGCTCAAGCCCTGGGCACAACTTTTTGCCCCGCAGCTTCTGGATGCCATGCGGCAGGTGCTGGAGGATCCAGAAGTGGTCCACACGTTGGGCTCCCGCGCGCGGGATGGCTTGGCGGTGGAGACCCAGGACGCCAACTGCCGTCTCACGCCGGTGGACGCGCGCAACCTGGCCCTGCTGTTTGCGCAAACGGTGGACGCCAAAAGTCCCTTCACCGCGCGGCATTCCAGCGGTGTTGCCGCGCTCACGTTGCACCTGGCGGAGGCCAGCGGCCGGGTGCACGGGTCACGCGCTGAACTTGAAATTGCGGCGCTGCTGCATGACCTGGGAAAACTGCGCGTTCCTGACGAGATCCTGGACAAGCCAGGCCCCCTGGATGCGCCACAGCTGGCCACCATGCGGCGCCACGCGCAGGAGTCCCGGCTCATCCTGGAACGTATTGGCGGCTTTGAGGACATTGCGCGCATTGCCGGCATGCACCACGAACTGTTGGACGGCAGCGGCTACCCCGACGGCCTGCGCGGGAAGGCCATCCCCCTGGAGGCGCAGTGCATCACCGTGGCGGACATCTTCCAGGCGCTGGCGCAGGACCGTCCTTACCGGCAAGCCATGACCCGGCAGGAGACGTATGGCGTGCTGCGCGGGTTGGCCAACGCAGGGCGTCTGGACAGTGGCCTGGTGGACATCCTGGGGGAGGACCTGGAGCTGGCGTGGAACCTGGCGCGCGTGGGTGAGGTCAGGATGGACGGTGCCGCGCGCGCCGGCGCTGCAGTGTGAGGGCACCTCAACGCGCCTGGTCCACCGCACCGCGAATGCGGCCCCAGTCAAAGTTGGCCGCCGGGTCATTCTTGCGGCCGCGCGGGCGCGCCACGTCACGGTGCCCCAGCAGGTTCTTGTCCGGCACGTTGTACTTTTGCGCCAGGTGCGGAACCAGCTGCTCCAATGCGCGGTACTGCGCCTCGGTGAACGGCGTCTTGCCGCTGCCGTCGTTCACAATCTCAATGCCAATGGAGCGTCCGTTGACGTCGCTGGCGGCCTGTCCCGGCAACCCGCCGGCACCGGCGTGCCACGCACGCTTCTGGTCATCCACCAGCTGGTAGATCTTGCCGTCACGGTCCACCATGTAGTGCGCGCTCACCTCGCTGCCGGGGTTGCGCATGTGCGCCAGGTCTCCCTTGCCGTTGTTGGAGGCCGTGTGGTGCAGCACAATGGTGTCAATGTCCTTGCCGTTGCGGGAGTTCTGGTTGGGTGACGGCGCGCTGATGACCGGCGGCTTGGCAACCGTGCCACCGGGGCCCGGCGCGGGCCTCACCGGGTCTGGCTTCACCGGGTCCGGCTTGGCCGGGTCTGGCTTGGGGGCCGCGGGTTTGCCGCCAAGCGCTCCTTCCAACGCGGCGCGCGTCTTGGGTCCATAGACCCCGTCATCCTCAAGGCCCTTGCTGCGCTGGAAGTCCTTGACGGCAGCTTGGGTGGCGGGACCAAAGGTCCCCGGGCCGGTGTTCATCTTGGCCTGGCTCATGTGGCCAAGGCGCACCATGGCGCTCTGGAGTTTTTGCACTTCCACGCCGGTGGACCCTTCGCGCAGCGTGCCTTTGGGGATGGCCGCGGCGTTGATGCGGGCCGCGTTGGCGGCAGGCGGCGCCTTGGACGTGCCGCCCTTGGGCATGGAGCCGTCTGCGTTGGGCTTCACCTTGGCGCGCGCGCGTGCGGGTGTTTGTGCCTCTTGCGCGGGTTGCGCTGCAGCCGCGGGTTCACGGGATGGAATCCGGACTTCCTGGCCTGGATGGATGAGGTCCGCGTTCTTGATGCCCGGGTTGGCGTTCAACAGTTTTGAAAGTGAAACGTCATGGTCCTGCGCAATGCCCGAAAGTGTCTCGCCGGCCCGGACGGTGTGGGTGTTGTCGGAGGTCTGGTTGGCGGCGCGGGGGCGGGTGTTGTTCTGTGCTGCGGCAACTGGGGACATGGCGGCTCCAACGGTGGACTGTCGACCCAACCGGTATCGCCGTGTGGGAGACGGTGTGACTCAGGCCAATGACGGATGACGTGGCGGAACCCTGCGCCGCAACGGGAACACCCTCGACGTAGACCACGCGCCATGAACCGCCACCGGTGTGATACACGCCGCAGCATCAAGCGTGGGCGTGGGCAAGACTGTCCGCCCTCAGGACAATGCGCGGAGGCTTCAATGCGGACACTTGGATGGGCGTGGCTGGCTCCACTGGGCGTGACCCTGGCGTGTACCCCCACCGGTCCAGCGGGTGGGTCCTCCTCGTCAAGCTCAGGCAACACCACCGCGTGTGTCCCCGGCGCGCAGACCGCGTGCGCGTGCCTTGGTGGCGGGATGGGCGTGCAGGTGTGCCGGGCGGATGGCAGTGGCCTGGATGCCTGCCAGGGATGTGGTGGGTCGTCTTCCGCGGCGGCGTCCTCTTCTTCCGGGCAGTCCGCGTCCGCGTCGTCGTTGGGGGGCAGTTCTTCCCGCACGGGTTCCTCCGGCGGGTCTTCTTCACGCGCGTCATCCTCGCGCGCGTCTTCTTCGTCCAGCAGTGGGGCGGTTGGTTCCTCATCGTCACCATCCAGCTCATCCACCTCCAGTTCCGGCGGCGCGGTCATTCCCACCGCGCACCCGCGCATCTTCCTGACGCTGGACCGCAACGTGGCCGCGGGTGTTGCGCTCACCGCGGGTGACGCGCCCGCCGCGCGGTTCCGGACCATGGTGGACAACCAGATGGGCGGCGCCAACTACTACGCGTTCCAGGCTTGGAATGCGGCGCTCATGTACGTGCTCACCAATGACACCACCTACGCGGATTACGCCGTGGGCCTGGTGGATGCGTGGGTCACCGAAGAGGAAGCGCTCATCAACGCCAACATGCGCGCGCAGGTTGCGTTTGACAGCTACCTGGAGGTGGGTGACGTCATTGGCAACCTGGCCCTGGTCTATGACTGGTGTTACGCGCGCCTGACGCCGGCGCAGCGCACCCGGTGGGTGGCCTACGCCAACCAGGCGGTGTGGAACGTGTGGAACCCGGATGACGCACGCTGGGGCAACACCGTGTTCACCTGGTCCGGTTGGTCCCTCAACAACCCGGTGAACAATTATTACTATTCGTTCCTCCGGGCCACGCTGTACCTGGGCCTGGCCACGCGCGGTGACAACGTGGACGCGGACACCTGGATTGACCGGTTCCGCACCCAGAAGATTGGCAACCAGCTGGTGCCCATGTTTGCGTCAGACCTCCAGGGCGGCGGTTCGCGGGAAGGCACCGGCTACGGCACTGCCATGCGCAGCCTCTTTGAGCTCTACATCACCTGGGAGGCCTCCACCGGTGAACGCCTGGCCGAACTCACGCCGCACGCGCGCGAGTCCATGGTGTACCTGATGCACGCCACGTCTCCCTCGGTGGACTTTTTGTCTCCCCTTGGGGACCACGCACGTGACTCAACCGGTGCCTTGTTTGATTACCACCGGCACTACATGGAGGCGCTCATCCACCTGTTCCCCAATGATCCGGTGGCGCCCATTGCCAAGCGCTGGCTGGGTTTGTCGTCGGTGCCGCAGGTGGGGCAGTTCTTCAACTTCTACGCGGATTTTCTCTACGCCAATGCCGGCGTGCAAACGGCGGCGGACCTCAATGGGCTCAACACCGGCTACCGCGGCGTGGGGACGGGCCACACGTTTGTGCGCACCGGTTGGGACACCAACGCCACGTGGTTGACGTTTGTGGCCGGCCCCTACACCGAAAGCCACGCGCACCATGACCAGGGCAGCTTCACGCTCTGGCGCAATGGCTGGCTGGCCTATGACCAGAACGTGGAGTCCCACAGCGGCATCCACCAGGAAGAAGACGTCCACAACCTGGTGGCCATTGATGTGGGGGGCACGCGCGTCCCGCAGCGGGAGAGCGCGCCACCGTCCACGTTGCTGGCGCTCACGCAACAAGCCGCCTTTGCCTACGGTGCCGCGGACATCACGCCCATCTACAACGGGCAGGCACCCATTGTTGCGGTTCAGCGCGAATGGGTCTTCATCAAGCCCGGCGTGCTGGTGGTGTTTGACCGGGTGGACACGGGGGCCGCCGCCAACGCCACCAAGACCTGGCTGCTCAACGTGCCGGTGCTTCCCACGGTTGCCGGCAACGTGGCCACCGTGAACAGCGGTGGCGTGCAGCTGGCGGTCCACCAGGTGGTGCCGGGCATTGCTCCGGTGGTGCGTACCTGGACGGTGCTGGATGCAGACATGAACGGTGGCTACCGGCTGGATGTTGCCAGCACCGCGGTGGGGCGCAGCACCTTCCTCAACGTGCTGGTTCTGGATGGGGCAGCCACGGCGGTGACGGCCAATGGACCCAACGGCGTCACCATGGCGCTCACCGGCGGCGGCAATGCCACCGTGACGTTCACCGCGGATGCGCCAGGTACCCAGCTGACGTTGACGGATGCCGGCGGCGGGATGGTCCACACCGGGGAGCTGCCGCGCACCGTGGAGACCTGGAGTGTGCTGACGCCGTGAGAATCAGAACGCGCGCAGCACCGTACGGTCCACTCCGTCTTCCCGGGCAATGGACGTCCAGGTGACGCCATCCACCGAGAAGCGGAACGAAAAGCTGTAGCGGGTCCACGCCAACATCCCCATGTCCGTTCGGGGCATCCACCAACGGAACCGCTGGTTGTTTCCCACGCGTCCCACGGGCTCCAACCAGGCGCGCACCGGGGTTTCATCATCCCGGGCAAACACCACCTGGGCCAGCACGCCGTGGGCCGGCGCAACGTCACCATCCAACGGGACGTACACGTCAGCGTCCACAAAGCTGCACGCGCGCTGCATCACGTAACTGTCGATATTGATGGGGTCCTGCAGCCCGTCCTGGTGGGTGCACGCGCGGGAAAAACTCCCGCCCCAATCCCCCGCCCAGGCCACCGCAGCCGCCCCGTGGTCCACCACGTCAAAGACGTAGTTTGAGCCAAAGTTGCTGTCGTACGCCTCGCACTGCACCCCCGCGCCGGCGGTGTTTTGGAACCAGAACTCCACGCGCGTGGTGCCCGCGGGGATGGCCAGGCGCCACGGTGCGCGTACCACGGTGTTGGTGGGAACGCCGTTGGGGCTTTCAAACGCGCGCACCGAGGCGGAGGCGGTTTCCCCGCCGGGGAGGAACCGCGCGTGGCCCATGATGTTCCACGCGGGGAACCCGTTGTGCGTGTTGCGGCACGTGGTCATGCGCCACGGATCAAAGTCCACCACCATGTCCCTGCCCGCCACCAGCAGACCGTGTTGCGCCTGACGCCAGCCGGCCTGGAATTCCACCACCGGGGCGCCGGGGTTGGCCAACAGCTGCTGGAGCGCGTCAGGCGCGGGCGGCGGCGGTGGCGGCGGGGTGCAATCCACGGTGGCCTGCGCGCGGGCGGTGCGAACGCTGCGAACCGCGACATCTGGACGGGCGACCCGCACCAGCACGTAGGGAAACACCGCGTCTCCGGCGGGGCATTGCGGGCCCGGCAGGCTGAGCGCCACGCCAATCTTGAGGGTGCGGGTGTCGGAGAACACCAGCTCGGAGATGGCCACGGTGCTGCCGGCGGGGCGTTCCCCGGCGGCGTGGAACACCACCATCTCCGTGGAGAAATCCAGATCCGGCGGGGGGGCCACCTGGACCCAGCGGCGGAACGTGGCCGCCGTGCGGATCAACACCGGCGTCACCGGGGCGGCCAGCGCCGTGGGTGCCGGCGTCACGTGGGACAACGGTGCGTAGGTCAACGTGGTCCACAACGCGCCGGTGGCCTCGCCCTCCTGGCCCACCAGATCTTCCGGCTCGGCCGTGGGGCCTTCCTCCAACGCCACGTTGCACGCGCCAAGAGCCAGCGCCGCTGCCACCACCACGCACCACCGTTTTGCCACCATGTGCCTGCTCCGTCTTGGACTGCCCGGGCTGCGCCACGTACGACGCCACGCCCGGGTAGGCGCCTATCCTACATTGATGTCCAGGACGCAAGTGGGTTGTGCCGCGCACGTTTTTTGTGCGCACGCAGGTTTGACAGCCCTGGGGTGGCCGCTACGGTGCCCGGCATGACGCGGTTCTTTGGGGCTCTGGGGCGTGCAGTTGCGGCGGTGGCGTTGGTGGCCGGGTGCACCGGCAGCGGCGGCACGGTGGACGAAGAAGACGCAGGCGGGGGCGTGACCGTGCGGGACGCGGGGTTCCGCCGCGGGGACGGCGGGGCAAACGGTGGCTCCAGCAGCACCGGCGGCCCGGGTTCCTCGCTGGGCGGCAGCAGCGGAGGTGGCTCCAGCAGCCGCGCGTCCAGTTCCGTCGGTGGCGCATCGTCGCTTGCGGCCAGTGGCGGTGCTTCCAGCGCCGCTGGTGTGTCGTCATCGCGCGCCGGCTCTTCCTCCAGCGTGGTTGGGTCTTCGTCGCGGCCGGCGTCTTCGTCGGTGGGCGGCGCGTCTTCGGTGGCGGTGTCTTCATCCTCCCGTCCCGCATCCTCGTCTGCGGTGGTGTCCTCGTCCTCGGCGGCAGTGGTGTCCTCGTCTTCGGTGGTGGCGTCCTCTTCGTCCGCGGTGGTGTCCTCATCCTTTGCGCCGCCATCTTCCTCCCAGGGCGGGAGCTCCTCCTCCGGTGGCCTTCCCCCTACCGCGTACGCCTGGGCGCACACCCCCACCACGCTCTACCGGGTCAACATGGCGGATTTCACGCTGGAGGCTGCGTGGTTTTTTGTGTTCCGCAATGAGGACGGCAGCACCCGCACCGATCAGGAGATGGTGGACATTGCGTTGAGCAGCGCCGGAGAAATGTACGGCGTGAGCTGGAACCCCGCGCAAACCGGAACGGGAACCCACCACCTCTACCGCATTGCTGTTCCCACCACGGTGGGCGTGGGCCAGGCGGTGGCCACGCGCGTGGGACAACTGTCCTGGTATTACAACGCCCTGGCGTTTGCGCCGGCGGGCACCGTGCGCCCCACCGAAGTGCTCATTGCCTTGGACAATGAGACCCAACTCGCACAGAGCTTCATGGACATCCTGGACACCACCAACGGCACCACCACCGTGGTGGGCGGCCTGGGCAACGACCTCAAGAGCAGCGGGGATGTGGTGGCCATCAACGGGTTGGGCATCTTTGCGGCGGTGAAGGACACCGCCGGTACCAACTTCCTGGCCAGCCTGAGCAACGTGGGGACCGCCACCATCCTGGGTGGTGACCTGGGCTTCACCAACGTGTGGGGCCTGGCGTACTGGGACGGGGTGTTGCTGGGTTACACGCAGGCGGGGCAGGTGTTGTCCATCAACCCGGTCACCGGCGCCGCCACACTGGTGTGGGACTACAACAACCCGGAAGTGCCCTTCTATGGCGCCGCGGTGTCCCCCAACGTCCCGCTCATGGTGCCTTGAAGACGTTGCAAAGAAGTGTGGCGTCCCGTGCAACGGCTTGGGCCGCGCAGTACAAAGGCCACCCATGGAAATGGACCGCCGCAGCGCCCTGGCCAACCTGATGATGGCGGCAGTGTCCCGGCTGTTGCCCGGTGACCCCCGCGGCAACCTGGAACCGCGGCTGCTCAAGGTGAATGTGGTGGTGCCGGGGTTGTCCCGCAGCCTGGATGGCCTGCGCATTGGCCAGGTGTCTGACACGCACATTGGGGCCACATTGACGCTGGACCATTTGCAGCGCGCGGTGGCGGTGTTTGGACGGGACCCGCCGGACATCTTTGTGACGACCGGGGACCTGCTGGATGACGTCAACCTGGCGCGGGCGTGTCTGGATGTGCTGGGCACCGTCAAGGCGCCGTACGGGCATTTCTACATCATGGGCAACCATGAGAACTACGCGGGCCGGGACGCCATGTTGCGTGAGGCGCGCGCGCATCCAAAGGTGAAGCTGCTTTTGGATTCGGACAGCAGCGTGGCAGTGCCGGGCGCGCGCATCCACGTGTGTGGCCTGGATTTTTCACCGCTGGAGCGCGTGCGGGTGCGCTGGGAGGCCACGCCGCTGCCACACCCGGTGTGGTTGCAGCCACCCGCCATGGCAGATGATGCGCGGCGCGCCGTGGAGCGTTCGGTGACGGCGGATTTTCGCCTGGCGTTGGTGCATCACCCGGATTTTTTTGACGCGCTGGCGGCGCAGGGCATGGACCTCACGTTGTCCGGTCACACCCACGGCGGGCAGGTGGCGCCACTTGGGACCTCCATGGCGCGCGGCATCTTCAAGTACCCGCTGGGGCACTACACGCAAAACAACCGGCACCTCTACGTCAACGGTGGCACCGGGCATTGGCTGCCGTTGCGTGTGGGCGTCCCCGCCGAGGTCACCGAGTTGACCCTGCGGCGTGTCTGACGGGCCACGCACGCGAGCGGTGGTTGTTCTTTGGCGCGCTTGTTCCGCCGTCACGGGCATCAAAACATTGCCGCAGCGGCGGAGGTCAGGGCGCCGGTTGTCCGGTGCAGGTGTTCCGTCGCTCATAGGTGAAGCGGGCGAGCTTCACCGTTGCGGTGAGCGCGGGCCCCGGGAACGCCGGGTCCACAACGCCGCCACGCACCTCGGCCAGTTGCGCCGTGACAAACAGGTCCTGACCTTCCGCGTTGCGCTGGCTCCGGACGGTCCCAGACACTGCCCCCCAATATTCTGACTCCCCCCGCCCGCCGTCCGCGTCCAACGGAATCACGGTAAGGTCAACCGCCAGCGGAAAACCATTGGCTGTGATCTGGCCAATGGGCCACTCCTCGTCCATCTGCGGATGGTTGCTGACGTTCAACTCCCACTGCTGAGCGCCATACCGGAGCACCAGCCTCGCGCCTTCCATGCGCAGCACCTGTTCGGCCACTCCACCGCTGATGGTGCCGTTGGAGTCCAGTTGCACAAACTGGTCTTGGGGCGTGGTCGACACGGGCACGTTCTCCGGTCCACACCCCTGCTGGTCCGGCTCTTCCTTTGAACCCGGTGTGCAGGAGGCCAGTGCACACCCCGCCAGACACAGTACCCAGACCCGCTGCCTTTTTGCGTGCATTCCCAGTTGGTACCAGATGCGGTGACGTCTGCCAGGAAGCCGGCGGCGGCTGGCCGCTTCCCTCACGGGCACACCCGCGCTAACGGGATGCGCGCATGGAAGCGCTGCGTCTGAAGTTGTTGTCCATCTGGGTCTGGGCTGCCGCCAGTGGCATCATTGTGGGCAACACGTTTCTGACCGGCCTGGTGTGGTTGTTGACGTCACCGTTTGATCCCCACCGCGCGTTGGCCGGCCGCATGTTCCGCGTGGCCAGCCACGCGGTGGCCGGTGCCCACCCCAGCTGGACGCACAAAATCACTGGAACACTTCCTCCGGACGTGAGCCACGGGTACGTCATCATCAGCAACCATGAATCCCACGCGGACAGCGTGTTGATTGCGCACCTGGGCTTTTCGGCGCGGTGGCTGGCCAAGGAAGAGCTGCTCAAGATCCCGTTCCTGGGCTGGATGATGCGCATGGCCGGGGACATCCCGGTGCGGCGCGGGGACAAGGACAGCGGCAAGGAAGCCATGGAAGTCATGGCGGGCCACCTGCGTGACGGCGGAAGCGTGGTGTTGTTCCCGGAAGGCACACGTTCCACCACCGGAACCCTGGGCGCGTTCAAGGATGGCGCGTTCAAGCTGGCCATTGAGACCCAGGCCCCCATCCTGCCCATGGTGCTCACCGGGTGTGGCAACGCGTTGCCCAAGGGCGGCTGGGTGCTGGGCAAGGCGCATGCGTTTGCGCGGCTGCATGTGTTGCCACCGGTGTTCACCCATGGCCTTACCCTTGATGACGTGGAATCCCTCAGGGACCGCGTGCGGGCCCAGATGGAAGAGGCGCACACCCGCCTGGTGGATGAAGTGCGCGCGCACGGCTGATCCGCAAAAAAGCGCCCCCACAACCAGATCCGGTGTCATTTCTGCCGCGGCCAACACCTTGTCCGGGTGGAGGCAACCATGGCGCGTTTGCGGGAAGTCCAAGATGACGGTTTTGATACAGAGGTCCTGAAGAGCGGGGTGCCGGTGCTGGTGGAGTTCACCGCGTCTTGGTGCCCCCCCTGCAAAGCCATGGTGCCCCACCTGGAGTCCCTGGCGGCGCAACTCCAGGGCAGGGCGGCGGTGGTGAGCGTGGATGTGGAAGCCAACCCGCGGGTGGTCACGCGCTACGGGGTGCGCGGGATGCCCACCATGTTGCTGTTCTGCAATGGGCAGGTGGTGGACAGCGTGGTGGGAGCCGTGCCGCGTCACAAGCTGGAGACAATGTTGCTGCGGTACACGGCGGCCGCAGCGTAGGGTTGGTGTCCCATGTGCGCGTGTGAACAACCAGGCCAGTGCCAGTGCGCAGACGCCAGTCTGACGGCGTGGGCCGAGGCTGTGGTGCGCCAGCACCGCGCCAGGTTGTTGCGCGTGGCGCGCCATGAAGGGTTGGGCCCGGAGGATGCGCTGGACTGCGCGCAGGAGGCTTTTGTCACCTTCCTGCTGCGCAAGGATGCGCACGCGCTGGCCGAGCGTCCGGATGAATCCGGGATGGTGCTCACCACCATGTGCCGCAATGCCGCGCGCAACCGGCGCCGCCGTCATCACCTGCGGCTCCCGCATGGGTCAGACGCGCTGGAGGTGTTGCCGGCGTCTGTTCTGGACGGTGAAGGGCACCTGTTGGCGCAGGAAGAACACCAACGCCTCAAGGCGTGTGTGGCCGGTCTGGGCGAGCTGCAACGGCGCGTGGTCACGTTGCGCATGTTGCAGGAGCGTCCCGGGGAGGACGTGGCGCAGCTTCTGGGCGTGAGCAGCAACCACGTGGCGGTGCTGTTGTTGCGCGCCAAGGAGCAACTGCGCGTGTGCATGGCGCCCGCGGAGCAAACCTGAGGGGAGGTGTGGTAACCCAGCAAGGGACACATTCATGGAGACCCACCATGCGCCCCTTGTTGCTGGCTGCAGTTGTGTTTGCCGTCGCAGTTCCTGCTGGTGCCCAGGAGATTTCTGCGCCACGGCTCACCGTGCTGGACAACGGCATGCGGGTCATCACGGTGGAAGACCGCAAGAGCCCAGTGGTGACCGTGGTCTGGAGCGCGCACGTGGGGGACAGCGCCGAGCCGCCGGAGTTTGGTGGCAACTCCCACTACCTGGAACACCTGCTGCTGTTCCGCGGCACCAAAAAATATCCCAGGGACACCATCAGTGAACGCGTGTCCGGCGCGGGCGGGTACTTCAATGGCCACACCTGGTATGACTGGACCACGTTTGAAATCATGCTGCCGTCAGACCGCCTGGATGACATCCTGGACATGCATGAGCAGATGATGTTTGAGGCTGCGTTTGCCGGAGCGGATTTTGAGACCGAGAAGAAGGCGGTCTTTGAAGAGCTGCGCGGCAACCAGGACCGGCCCAGTGGCTACCTCTACCGCCGCGCGCCCTACAAAATGTACGACGGAGACACGTTCTACTCACGCGACACCATTGGAACCATTGAAACGGTCCAGGCCGCCACGGTGGAAAAAGTGCGGCGCTACTACCGGGACTACTACGTCCCCAACAACATCACGCTGGTGCTGGTGGGTGACTTCTCCACCGAGGCCGCGTTGGAAAAAGTGCGCGCGCGCTTTTCAAAGCGCAAAGCCGGCAAGGTTGCCGCTCCGCCATACCGTGCTCTTTCCCTGCGCCCCGGCGTGACGGTTGTTTCCGAGGAGCGCAATGCCGGCAAGAGCTACTTCCTGGCGGCGTTTGAAGGGCCGCCCGCGTCGTCACCGGACTTTGCGCCGTTCCAGGTGCTCATGACGTGGTTGACCGAAGGGAAGACCGCGCCGTTGACCGAGGACCTGGTGGAGCGCCGCAAGCTGTTGGACCGCATCTGGGGTGAGGCCAATCCCCGCCGCTTCCCGGGGGGATGGCAGGCATTTGGTGGTGATGGTGACCCCGCCCGGATGGCGGATGGTGTGGCGGCGTTGTTTGCGGCGCTGGCCAAGGTGCGCGCCGAGGGCATCCCTCCGGAGACACTCACGCTGGTGAAGAACCGGATGATCAGCCAGGACAAGGTGGAGAATGAAAGCCTGTACAGCCGCGCCATGGGCCTGGCCCGGGCGGATGCGCACGGGGACTACCGGTTGGCTTCGGAGGCGGGGCAGCGCTGGGCACGGGTGACGGCGGAAGACGTGTGGACCGTGGCGGCAAAATACCTGGACCCCGGTCATTGTTTTGTGATGGCGCTGTTCCCCGTGGGCACCACGCCCAAGACCTTCACCCAGGATGTGCAGGCGGCTGCCACGTCTGCTTCCGGTGCGGCCGGTGGAAGCCTGGCCGAGGTGCGCCTGTCCAGCGGCGCCACGTTGCTGTTTGATGCGCGCCCCGGGGCTGCGGTGGAGAGCTTTTCCGCCGCGGTGATGGCCGGTGACCGGCATGACGGCGCACGTGCGGGGACCGCCGAGGCCGTGGTGGCCATGGTGAAACGCCTCACCGCCCGACGTGGACGCACTGCGCTGCAGGAATACCTGGACCAGCAAGGCATCACGCTCTCCGGCGACGCGCGCAAGGATGGAACCATTCTCACCCTGACCGCGCCCGCGGGAAAGACCGCCGTGGTGGGTGCGTTGCTGCGCGAGTTGTTGTCCGAGCCGGCGTTTGTTGAGGAGGAATGGGCGGTGGTGAAGCGCATGCTTGTGGCCAATGTGGCCACGGGATTGGACCAGCCCCCGGCGGTGGCCTTCAACACGCTGCAGGCGCTGGTCTACCCCGGGACGCCTTACGGGACGCCATTTGCCGCCCGGCAGAAGAGCTTTGAGGGCATGAGCACCGCTGACCTCACGGCATTCCACCGACGCTGCTACCGGCCGGAGCGCATTGCGGTGGCATACTCGGGACCCGCGTCCAAATCGTCGGTGGAGGCGGCACTGCAAGGAAACATGGGCGCGTCCGGGGCCGTCTCACCACTGGCCGAGCCCGTGTTTGCCGCCGTCGCGCCGCCGGCGGTGGCGCGCGCGGCCGTCCCCATGGCTGGCAAAAAGCAGGTGAACCTCTATTGGGCCTGGCCCGGCGTGGAGCTTGGCTCGGATGACTGGATGTTGTGGATGCTGGCGTCACGCGCGTTTGGCGGGGACCTGGCGGCACGGTTGTGGCCGCTGCGGCAAAAGGAGGGACTGGCGTATTCGGTGTCCACGTTTGACTTTCCCAACCGGGACCGTCCGTTGACCGGCATCTTCATGGCCATGGAGAAAGAAAAATACCCGCAGGCGTCCGCCGCGCTGGACCGCGAGATTGCGCGCCTGCTGGAGGGCCTCACCGCCGCGGAACTGGAGCGCGTCAAGACGTCCTACCTGGCCAACCTGGAACGGCAGGATGCCGCCACCGAGCAGCGTTCCCGACGTCATGCAGCCTGGCGGCTGGCCGGATTTGGCCCGGACTACCGCGCGCGCCTTCGGCGGGTGGTGGCCGGCGCGTCGCTGGAGGACGTCAACCGGGTCGTTCGCGCCACGTTGTCCAAAGACCGCATGTTCAAGGCCGAGGCCGGTGCGGTGGAATAACGGCAGTGGAGGTCACTTGAGCGGGCGGGTCTGACCGCCGCTGCCGGCCCAGTTGGCCGGGTGGGTCACGTAGAACACCCGCGTGCGGTGGGGCGTCCCAAACACAATGTGGCTTCCCTTGGGGATGTACACCACGTCTCCCACGCGCGCTTCCACGGTGCGCCCGTCCATCTGGATGTGGAGCACGCCCTCCAGCACCAGGTCGATCTCGTCGTAGTCCAGGGACCACGGAAAAGAATCTTCGCGGCCCCAGGCCATGATTCCCGCCGTCATGGGGGAACCGTCCGCGCCGGTGACCAGATCCAACAGGCCAATGTTGCGGTCCGGTCCCGCGCCGGTGAACGTGCCCAGGCGCACCGAGCTGCCGCGCACCACCACCAGCCCGGAGCGGTCCACGGCGCGGTCCGCGCTGCCGGCCCGCGGTTCCACCGGTGTGGTGCGCCTGGGTTTTGGTGTCTTCGGGGGCGCCGCCGTTGGGCGTTGCCCGCCGCGCCCTTCAAACACCACGCCCAGCTCCTGCGCTTTGGACCAGGCGCCAGGCGTGATGACGGTGGTTGCCGCCGGCGCCGCAATCTTCCGGCGGCCCGCGGCAAATTCCTGCGCAACCACTTCCTGGTTGATGACGCGCTTCATCCGTGCGCACCTTGGCGCCAAACCACCAAATCCTCAAGACACCCGGCACCATCACACCGGGTCCTTGTCCTCATCATCCTCATCTTTGATGACAATGGGCGGGCGGGGCTTGGGTGGCGGCGGCAGGGGCATGAAAAACGCCGTGAAGCCGGCCATGAGCAGCATGAGGGTGACCCACACCACCTTCCAGGCCATGCGCAGGCAAGCCAGCAAAAACGTACCCACGGCCCGCGCCACGGCGCGCAACCGCTTGGGAACTCCAGACATGTGTTGCTCCATGATTGTGTAGAGAGGGACGTGTGTTGCACCCGCGTGGCACGTGCGCGGGTCCTCTCAGCACAACAGGACGCACAACCTCAGATGGAGATGGTCCACCCGCGTGACGCGCACGTACGGCGTCAACACCGGGATGGACGCCGCCGTGGTGGTGAAACGCGCGGGGTCTTGCGGTTGAACCTGTGCCCGCCGTGGTGTGGGCGTGCGCGGCGGCGCAGAGGTGCGTTCCACTTGTTCGGTGGAGACCGGCTGCGGGCCCTGGCTGGCCATGGCCGGCGTGCCCACGCTCAACAGCGCGCAAGCGGCAAACACGCGCCACAACACCAACAAACGTCTGAGCCCGGCGGACATGGCGCAACCATAGGCATTGGCGCCGCGGTTTCAAGCAGAAGCCCAGGCCCAGCCGCCGGTATCCCACCCCTTTGCTGCCGCAGGATTCCCGGTGCCGCAGCGGCAGGTCCGAAAACTTTGCGATCAGGAGCGAATGTCCTCCGTCGTCATGCGACGGCACGCCGGCTGCTACCCGGAGTTTGGCCCCAACGCGTGGAGGCACCCATGGGCGGCGAGATGGACGAACTCTACGTCCTCCAATGGGAGTTGGCCGCCCTGTTTGGCGCGTTGGAGTGCGTGGAGGTCACGCTGGAGTCTGGAGACGTCCACGGGCTGCGCAAGGAGCTCACCCGGCTCACGGCGCTGTGGCGGGACGTGCTGGGGCCGCAGGAGGACGGCGTGGTCCTTCCCAAGGTGCGGCAGTCCCTGGCGGCGGTGGAGCCGTTGTTGATTGCCAACGCCGTCCGCCGGGCGCGGTTGTTGGGCCGGTTGGAGACCGTGGACCAGTACCTTGCCGGTGGTGGTTTTGTGGCCCGAACCCGGTTGGCGCGGCTGTTGAAGCCCATCCTCACCGAGCTTCGCGCGCAGCTCACCGTGGAGCAGCAGGACGTGCTCCCGCGCCTGTATGCCGCCTGCTCTGACGAGGAGCGCTGGGAGCTGGCGCGTGACCTGGACCGCTGCGTGGACCAGTTGGGGCGCGCCCGTTGGGAAGCCCTGCTCCATGACGCGTGAGACTGCTGCCGGCTGACATTGCGGCCGGTTGGCATTAACAGCGCGGCTCCAATGTCCCCCGACCACCGAACCACCACCGCCCTGGTGGTGTTTGCCATCACCTACGCGCTCATCAGTGGGAGGCGTCTGGCATGGCTGCCCATTGGCCGGCCCGCCGGTGCGCTGTTGGGGGCGGTGCTCATGGTCATGTTGGGCGTGTTGACGCCCGCGCAGGCCTACGCAGACGGCGTGCTCAGCCATGACACGCTGGGCCTGTTGCTGGGGATGATGATCATCTGCGGCTACCTGGAAGAGGGGGGCTTTTTTGGCTGGAGCGCCGCGTTGGTGGACGCGCACGTGCGTTCCCCGCGCGTGTTGTTGTGGGCCACCGCGGTGTTGTCCGGTGGGCTCAGCGCGCTGTTGGTCAATGACACGGTGTGCGTGGTGTTGACGCCCATCCTGCTCAAGGTGGTGCACCGCCGGAAGCTCCCCATGCTGCCGTACATCATTGCGCTGGGTTTTGGGTCCAACGTGGGGTGTGCGCTCACGCTCACCGGCAACCCGCAGAACATGCTGGTGGGGACGTATTCCGGCATTCCGTTTCTGACGTTTGCCGCATGGATGGCGCTGCCGGTGCTGGTGGCCATGGTGGCGCTGCTGCTGTTGTTGTCGTTGTTGTTCCGGGCGCAGCTGGCGTCCCTGCCGCTGCTGGCGGATGCGCCGGCGGCCGGGAAGATGCCCAGACAGATGGTTCCCGGTCTTGTTGGGCTGGGCGTGGCGCTGTTGGGGTTCCTGTTGCACCAACCCATGGCGTGGAGTGCCCTGGCGGGCGCGGCGGTGGTCATCCTGGTGCGCCGGCAGGACCCGCACACGGTCTTTGCGCGCGTGGACTTCCCGCTGCTGGTTTTTTTTGCGGCGCTGTTTGTGGTCATGGGCGCGGTCAACAGCACCGGCCTGGTGGAGCGCGCGTTTGACGGCGTCAAACCCCTGCTGGCGGGTGGTGGCGTGATGCCGCTGTTCCACCTGACGTGGCTGAGCGTGGTGGGCAGCCAGGTGTTCTCCAACGTGCCCCTGGTGCAGGCGCTGGGGCCGCAGCTGCAGGGGATGGAACACGCCACGCCACTGTTCCTGACGTTGGCGCTGGGCAGCACGTTGGCCGGCAACCTCACGCCCATTGGCAGCGTGGCCAACGTCATTGTGCTGGAGTACGCGCGCAAGGCCGGCGCCGAGGTGGGCTTTCGCCGGTTTTTGCTGGTGGGCGTGCCGGTGACGGCGGTGACCACCGCGCTGGCCATCCTGGTGCTGCACGCGCAGCTGGTGTTGCTGGCGCCGTGAACGCGGTGGCCAGGGATGCCGAGCGCAACACTTCTTTGCAGGTTGTTCAAACGCCCTTGGTCTGACCCGGGCATCATGACGCCCATGACAACCCAGAAGCGTTCACCCAGACTTCCGCAGCCAACGACGCCACTCACGCTGACGCAGGCCTGGCTCTTGTTGGGCATGACCCTGGTGGGCACCCCGCGGCGGGTGGCCCATGGGTGAAAGACACCAGCTCAGCGCTTGCCCTTCTTGGGGGCGGCCTTCTTCTTTGCCGGAGCGGCCTTTTTGGCCGGTGGAGCTTTTTTGGCGGGTGCAGCCTTCTTGGCCGCCTTGGTGGCGGCCGGGGCCTTGGAGGGCCCGCTCTCCAGCAGGGTGGCCAACAGCTTGAGGCCGTCCACGGCGGAGAAGATGCCCACCACGTGTGGTCCTTCGGCAACAATGGCCGCGCCAAACTTGTGGGTGGCCATGTGGCGCGCCACCTCCGCCAACGGGGCGTTGGGCGCCACCGTGTAAGGATCCGCGGTCATGGCGTCCTCCACCGGGACATCATCCGGCCGCACGTCCCGCAGCGTCTCCAGCAGGTGGAGGTCGCGTTCGGTCACAATGCCCACCACTCCGCCGCCATGCAGCACCGGCAAGTGCCGAATGCCAAACGTACGCATGAGCTCATGCGCTTTGGCCATGCTTTGTTCCTGGCCAATGGTGTGGGGGGATTTGGTCATGTACTGCGCAATGGTGGTGGCCATGGGTTTCCTTTCAGGGTTGGACGGCCCTGGAGTGCATCACCGGACGTGGTCAGGGCAAGTGCCCACCAAAATGTGGGAGACCGCGCACATGACCACCTTGCACATCCTGCGGGGCTGGCGGCACATTTGACGTGTTCTTCCCGGCTCCCCTGTGTGTGGCAGGGGCCTTTCACACAAGACGCAAGGGGTGTTGCATGCGCAGGTTCCGTGGCGTGGTGGCGGTGTTGGCAGTGGGGCTGTCGGCGTGCAGCGGCGGAGGGTCGTCGTCGTCCTCGTCCTCGTCGTCGTCTTCGTCGTCCTCCTCCAGCAGCGGGGGCGGTGGTTCCTCGGTGGCGGGGTCCAGTGGCAACGGCTCCTCGGCGGTCCGGTCCTCCAGCGCACCGGCGTCCAGCGCGGTGGGCAGCTCTTCGGCGGGCGGGTCCAGCGCGGTGGGCAGCTCTTCGGCGGGCGGGTCCAGCGCGGTGGGCTCCTCGAGCGCCATGGGCTCCAGTGTGATGGGCTCCAGTGTGATGGCCTCCAGCGTGATGGGCTCCAGCGTGATGGGCTCCAGCGGCCCGGTGGGCTCCAGTTCCCTGGCAGCGTCGTCCGGCGGCTCAGTTGGCGCGTCCTCCAGCGCCGCCGGATCGTCGTCACTGGTGCCTGGCTCCAGCAGCGTTGGGGCCGGGTCCTCCTCTGCCGCTTCTTCTTCTTCGTCCTCGGGCGGCGTGGTCTACACGCCGGAGACATTCCTCAAGGCGATCAACGCAGCCGGCTGCAACTATGATGAACGCTGCCGGGACCAGCGCGGGCGCCGTTTCAGCTCGGTGGCCGCGTGCGTGGCCAGTGTAGAAGTCACCAACACGCTGTTCCCCGCCCAGGGCGGCAACGGAGAAACGTTGTGGGCGTTCCTTGCCCGGTCCAGCGTGATGTCCCAGGTGGACGCGCAGGTGTGCGTGGACTTCTACGCCAACCCCGCGTTGGCCTGTGACATGGCCATCAACCCGCCGGAAGAGTGCAACAACGCCCTGGACGTGGCCAACCCGGTGGCGGTGGGCGGCATCTGCGGGGCACTGGAGCCCGAATGTGAAGGTGACACCGCGTATTGCGCGCGCGCCACCGGCACGCCCTGCTTGCGGTGTTTTGCCAAGGGAGGGTTGGGTGACCCCTGCGGCGAAGATGGCGTTTGTTTGTCCCAGTACTGTGATTTCACCTCGGGTGGCTTTTGCGCCAACCTCCCGCCGCGCGGCGTGGTGGGCACCACCTGCGTCACCACGGCGGATTGTCTGACGCCAATGGAATGTCTTGGGACCACCACCCGGGTGTGCACCGCGCGCGGCGGCCCCAACGCCGCCTGCAACGGTCCCATGGCCGCGGCGCTCACGCTCCCTCCCTGCCAGGAGGACCTGGATTGTGTGGTGGCAACAGACGGCGTGGCCGGAACCTGCCGCCCGCGCCTGGCGGACAACACCGCCTGTACCAGGGATTCGGTGCGCATCCTGGACAGCGGCGGTTTCACCATCATCCAGACCGGGCAGGTGTGCACCCATGTCTGCGCGTTCCCCACGGCCAACGCTGCCACCGGCGTGTGCACCAACAACGTCACCCAACCGGGCAACGGCCAGCCCAGCGTGGCCATCCAGAACCGTCTGCCGCTGCAATGCGCAGACGGCACAACCTCGGACTTTGCGGTCACGCTTGCCGGCAACGTCTACACCGTGGCGTCTTCCACGTGCGTGACGCCCAAGACCAGCGGCAGCTGCCAGCAAACAGACGTGTGCGCGGATACCCATTACTGCCAGGGCGCCTCCTTCAGCCCGGTGACGCAGGGCACCTGCACCGTGGACAAGCAGAACGGCGTGGCGTGTGCGGCCAACAACGAGTGTCTCAACGGCGTGTGCGCCGGCAGCGTGTGCGCGGCCCGCCGCGGCAACGGACAGGCGTGCGCCGAAGATCTCAACTGCATCAGCGGGTTCTGCAACGTGGACGTCATGCCGGCGGTGTGTGCGGCAGCGGTCTGCCAGTAGCCGTCACGCCGTCACAGACGCAGCACCATGTACCGCAGGATGGACAACATGGTGTCATCCAGCTGGGACTCATTGTGGAACGTGGTGTAGATGATGCTGCCTTCACCCACGCGCAGGCGCACCGCCAGCGGGACATCATAATATTCCTGCCCGTTGACGTGCACGGTGCCGCGCACCAGGACCTCCACCGGGTTGGCTGAAAGTGTCCCACCGTCAGCATCGGTTTGCAGGCCGGTGATGACCGCCCAGTCCGGCAGGTCATAGGTGATGGTGACGGTGCGCCCCACCAGCTTCTCCAGCGTGGCGTCACCAATGGTGCCCAGGACGTTTTCGGCGTCCCCGGACTGGGCGCTGTCCGGCATGAGGTCATCCCCAAAAAAGTCCAGCACCTCCGGGTGCAGCCACTCCATGACGTCATACGCCCAATCACTGATGTAGAGGCTGTGGCCCGCCGCCACAAAATCCAGCAACGCCTGCCGCCGCGTGGCCAGGTCTGTGCGGTCAAAGATGTCATTGGACATGCCACAGTTGAGCATCACCGCGGTCTTGTCCTGCAGGTAGGTGGCGTTGGCCACGGTGTCCAACCACTGGCTGCCGGTGAAACCACCACCGGAGACCCACACGGTGGGCAGGCCCAGGTCATCCACAATGGCCCCAATGTCATCAAAAATTCCCTCCACCACCACAAACCGCGCGGCGCCAGGGGACACCATGACGTCAATGTCCATGAGCTGCGCGGTGGTGGACGGCATGGTCACGTTGGTGGTGCCGGCGTAGTGGCCGCGTTCGGCGTGGACCACCAGGTCTCCCACCGGCACACGGTTGAGCGTGTATTTGCCGTCATAACGGGTGGAGGACTGCCGCCTGATGGTTTCCCCGTTCTCCTCCCATTCCACCCAGACGCGCCCTTCAAAGATCCCAAAGGTCCCGCTGGGCGCCAGCATGCGGCCGGTGATGGTGTTGGTGGTGACGCCACCGCCCGCGTCCGGCCGGCCCGAGGACGAACCGCTGCGTCCGGCGTCCACGCGCCCCGCATCCAACCCGCCGTTGCTCCCGGACCCGCTGGAAGAGGCGTTGTCACCGGAGGAGGTGGACGTGTCGGTGCATGCCGCAACGGCGGTCAACAACAGGCAGGACGCATAAAGTGGGCGCATGGTGGCCAGCGGCATAGCTGGCGGTTGCGGCGGTGCAAAGCGTCATTGGGTGGAGGGTCCTGCGCTGGAACCTTCCCCGCCTCACCCGTTCGGTTTTTTGGGCGCAACTGCGGCGGGCAGCCCACCGTGGCGCAAGGTCAACGCGGCTTGTTGGGCCGCAAAATCCAGATGTGTTCTTCACCGGTGAACGCGCCCACCGTTTCCGCGCGGGTCACCGCGGCGTCATAGGACGCCTGTGCGCAGTCAATGGTCCCGCCGCCGTCGCCAATGGCGTTGTTGAGCGCCACGCGACAATGCCCACCATCGGCAACGTCTGTCCCCATGTGGTCCACAATGATGAGGTCCCCGGGCTTCACCTGCTTGAGGAGCTCCAGGACCATGGCCTCGCGCTGCTCCGCCGGGACGCTGGCCACCGCCAGCTCGCCGCCCAGCTGGAAGTGCGTCTTGTTGCCAAACTGCGCGGCGTATTTGTCGGCCCACTTATAGAGCTGGTTGGCGTTGGGATATTCGCCGCTGCCGCGGTTGCCGTAATACGGCGGCTGGAAGCCCGCGGCGTACACGGTGTTGCCGGCAAACAGGTTGCACTTCCACTTTCCCTTGAGCCCACCCAGCGGCACGTTGGCCGGCAGCGCATGGTTGGGGTCCACGTTCACCCACGCAGCGGAGACGCCGTAGTTCTGGCCCTTTTCTGCCACCAGCTTCCTGGCCGCCTCTGCCACCTTGGCACCCGCGCCGGCGCCGCCGTCACCGTCCGGCTTCATGGCCGCCGCCAGCACGTCCAGGATGCGCGCGCCCTTGGTGGGCGCCCCGGCGGGGTCCTGCAGCGCAATGGTCTGCGCGCTGCCGTCCCGGTCAAAACGGTCCACCTCGGTAAACAGCGCCGCGTTCTCGCTGTCGCCCTTGATCTTTCCGTCCCGGTTGAGGTCCGCCTTCTTGACGTCCACGCCCGCCAGCCCCGGGTTGGCGCCCGCCGCGCCCACATCCAGGCTCTTGTCCCGCGTCTGGGTCAAAAAATCCGAACGGCTGATCTTGGCCATGGCGTGCTCCCCCGAAGGCAGAAGAAACCAACCACCCTGCCAGACCAAGCGGTGCGTGCACTGTCAAGTTTGTACGGTTTGCCCGCTCAATATTCGGCGTGGCCCGGGGTGCGCGGGAACGGGATGACATCACGGATGTTGGCCATGCCGGTGGCGTAGATGATGGTGCGCTCAAACCCCAGGCCAAACCCGGCGTGGGGGACGGTGCCGTAGCACCGCAAATCCCGGTACCAGCTGTAGGCGGTCTTGGAGAGCTTCAACTCATCCATGCGGCGGTCCAACAGCTCCAGGCGTTCCTCGCGCTGGCTGCCGCCAATGATCTCGCCGATTCCCGGTGCCAGCACGTCCATGGCGGCCACGGTTTTTCCGTCGTCATTCTGGCGCATGTAGAACGCCTTGATGTCCTTGGGGTAGTTCATGACCACCACCGGCCGGCCCACCAGCTTTTCGGTGAGGTGCCGCTCGTGTTCGCTTTGCATGTCCATGCCCCAATGCACCGGGAACTCAAACTTCTCCCCGCTCTTCTCCAGCCGGGAGATGGCCTCGGTGTAGTCCATGCGCTCAAAGCTGGAGGACACAAACTTCTCCAGGCGGTTGATGCAGTCCTTGTCCACCCGGTCCGCAAAAAACTTCAGGTCTTCCATGTCCTCATTGAGCAGCGTCTTGAAGAGGGACTTGAGGAATTCCTCGGCCAGGTCCGCGTTGGCCGTAAGATCGGCAAAGGCCACCTCCGGCTCAATCATCCAGAACTCGGCCAGGTGGCGGGACGTGTTGCTGTTCTCGGCGCGGAACGTGGGGCCAAACGTGTACACCTTGCTCATGGCCATGCAGTAGGTTTCCACGTTGAGCTGGCCGCTCACGGTGAGGAACGCCTCCTTGCCAAAGAAGTCCTTGGAGAAGTCCACCTTGCCGCTGGGCAGCTTGGGCGGGTTGACCGCATCCAGCGTGCTCACCCGGAACATGGCGCCAGCGCCCTCGGCGTCAGACGCGGTGATGATGGGCGTGTGGACCCAGTAGAACCCGCGCTCATGGAAGAACCGGTGGATGGCCTGCGCCAGGATGTGCCGCACGCGGGTCACCGCGCCCAACGTGTTGGTGCGCGGCCGCAGGTGCGCCACCTCACGCAGGTACTCCAGCGTGTGGGCCTTTTTGGCCATGGGATAGCTCTCCGGGTCATCCACCAGGCCCACAATCTCAATGGCGGTGGCGGCAATCTCCACGCTCTGTTCGCGCCCCGGCGTGTCCACCACGGTGCCGGTGGCCACCACCGAACAGCCCGCGGACAGACGCAACACGTCGGATTCGTAGTTCTTGAGGTCCTTGGGGGCCACCACCTGGATGGTGGAGAAGCAGCTTCCGTCATGGAGGTGCAAAAAACTGATGCCGGCCTTGCTGTCCCGGCGGGTGCGCACCCAACCGCGCACTGTCACCGTGTCACCCGCCTTGGCCTTGCCACCGAGCGTTTCTTTGATGGAGAGCGTCGTCATGCGGGGGGGTCTATGGGGAGCCGGCCACCGCCGTCAACGGGAGGCGCGGGTGATGCGCCCGGCGGTCTCATCCACCGCGGCACCAGCGCCGTCCAGCGTGGCGCCCACGGCGTTGTCACCCAAGAACTCCCGGGCAAAAAAACCGGTCATCAACCGCACGCCCATGGTGAGGACGGTGGCGCTGTCTGCCGTGCCGGCGGGCGTGCACAGGTTGCAGCCAACACAATCCCCGCGGTCCTGGAAATCCGTGTGGCCGGCCCCGGTGACGGTGACGTTGAGCGCCGGGGGGGCGGACACGTCAAACAGCACGTCATGGTTGTCCCCGGCCAGCGAACAACTGCTGGAGACGGACGCGCCCAGGTACACCTTGGGGATGGTGAGCGTGTCCACCAGGTCCCGCGCCTGGATTCCACCGGACAACACGCTGGAGTCCACCGGGTCCAGGCCAAACCACGCGCGCGTGGCGGGGCTGGCCTGGGTGGCGGCGGCAATGAGGGACGCTTTGCCGCCACGTGAATGGCCCGCCAGGCCCAGACGTGTGACATCCACGCGGCCAAACAACGGACTGGTGTTGTCCACATGCTGCGCCGGAAGCCAGGTGTTGAGGACGTGCGCAATGTCCCCGGTGACCACCGTGGTTTCCGTCAAGGCGCCCGGGTCATCCCGAATGACGACGACAATCCCCCAGCTGGCCAGCCTTTGGCCGTAGGGATTGTAGGCGGTGGCCCGTTGCTGCAGTCCGGGTGAGATGGACACCACCGGCGCGGCGCCGCTTCCGGACGGGATGAACACGCGCACGTTGAAGCTGCGCGTTCCGTTTTGGACCTGGAGCTGTTGGGTGGTGACCGTGCGTGGGCCGTCCATGCCGTAGTTGTTGGCGGTGGTGTTGCCACCATCCGGAAGCGCGGTGGCGGCGTCCGGTGCCGCGGCATCCGGCAGCATGGCGGCGTCCAACACCGTCATGGCCGCGTCGCGGGTGTCCATGGCGGCATCCCGCGGCGCGCCGGCGTCCACCATGGAGACGGCAGCGTCCCTGATGTCGACGGCGGCATCCCGTGAAATGGAGGCGTCCTGACCCGTGCTGGAAGCGTCACTGCCGTTGGATGCCGGCGTAGGGGTGCACGCGGTGGCAACAAGGAACGGCAAGACAGAGCACGGGACAAGCAGACGGGTTTTCACGGCGGCAGCCTTAGTGCGCGGACATCTGATCCGCAGCCCGGTGGGATGGGTCACCGTGATGATGACGGGGTTCGGTTTTGCGCGGGGACGTGGTGGGTCCCCGGCCAGCGGGTCTTGCGGTGTAACCCGCCAGGAGGCTGCCTTGCCCAAAGGAGGCCAACACAAGCGCAGGAGGCCTGACCGTGATGGGTCAGGGCGGCGCAGGCGTGGTTGGGCTTGGTAGAGGGGCGGCTGGGTTTGACGCTGGTGCGCGTGGGCTGCGCGGCCCAGGGGGCGGCGGGGGTGTTCCTGTGGCGATGTTGCGTATACGCAACATGGGTCCCGCGGACCTGCCCCGACCTCACCAAGCCTCCACTTCACCCGGCCTCCTGCAGTGCCCTACGCCGCGGCGTGACACAAAACCCGGCTGGGGGTGTTGGCGGCGTGGAACCCCACCGCCCGGTGTGCCATGAGACCCCCGTTTGTGGGGGTTTCCAGTGCCCCCCGAGGGAACGACCCATGTCCACAGTGAACCGCCGCGGCGGCAACGTTGGTCCTGCACTTCCGGTCTCCAATCCAACGCCGGCCTCCAACACCCCAGCCACGCGGGGGAACACGCCAGCCCCGCGCACGCCGGTGGACAGCATGGACCGTGGTGGCCGCGCCGCCGGTGTTGCCGCACCTGCCGCCGCCAATGGGACCCAGCGCGCGTCGTCGGTGAACATCCGCGCCGGGTCCGGCGTGGTGGCCGGCGTGGACGTGGGCGCCAAGGGATTGACGGTGGATGGCCAGGTGGTGGACCGCGCCGCCGGCGTCACCCAGCACACCGCGGGGCTTTTGTATGAGGCCGCGCGCCGCCTGGAAGGCCTGGACAAGCCCGCCTTCAAGGGCCTGTCTGAGGCCCGGCGGGAGACGCTGGCGCAGCAATGCAGCCTGTTTCTGACGTTTGACCGGGACAGCACCACGCGGGACGGGTCTGCCGCGCTCAAGGGACGGGCGGCCGGTTACGCCGTGCTCCACCAGCTGGCGCGCTCAGTTCCGGCCGCCGAGGTCCAGGAGCGCCGTGGCCTGCTGGGGCAGCTTCTGGAAGCGGCCAGCAAGGAAAAACACGCGGGCCTGCGCCAGCAGATGATCATGGGCCTCAACGCGTTTCCCGCCGGGCTGTTGACGGCGGCGCAGGTGAAACAGCGGGAGGCCCTGGTGGCGCAGCTGGCGCCCCCCGCACCGCCGTATGAAAAGTGGTTTGGCTCCAGCGCCGCGCCGGAGTTCAAGATCCGCCAGTACGTCATGGATGAGTTTTGGCGCGGGGAACTGGCCGCGTACAAAGCGCAGGGCTTCACCATCACCGAAAACGGCGACAAGGCCCTGGCCGTGAAGATCCTCAAGGACCCGGAGGGCAAACACCCCGACGTCACCGCGCGCATTGAACTGGAGAAGCGGGACACCGAGGTGTTTGACACCGCCAACGACCCCAAGATCCACGGCATCATCTACACCGGGCATTCGCAGCTGGGGGCGGTGGGGAAGATCTCCGCGTCCAAGGCGCCCAAGCTCAAGGGTGACAAGTTCATTGCCATGTTTGCCTGCCGCACCAAGCAGAACCTGGCCACGCTGCACCGCACGTTCCCCGGCGCCCACATGCTGGTGTCCAACCACGGCACGTTTGCGCATGATGACCGGCTGGTGGCCAAGGCGTTTTTTGAGGGCATTGCAAAACGGTCCACCTACGCGGCCATGGAGAAATCCCTGGAGAAGACCGGCCCGTGGGAGAAGAACAACTACATCTTCCCGCATGACGCCGAACAATGGGCTCATTCGGACCAGGACCTGGACGGCGCCACCGACGTGAGCGGTGGCCGTTATGATGTGCTGTTTGATGTGGACGTGAAGAGCCGCAACACCGGCAGCATCTCCTTCAAGCCCGCCACGCCGGTGGGGGACGTGCGCGCGCTGGATGCCCGCAAGGTCACCGACGCGGTGTCCTGGTTCAACACCGAGTTCTTCTACTGGGCCGAAGAGCAGGGCAACCCCGCGGAGAAAAAACGCGCGGACCGTTTTTCCGCCGAGGGCTGGTTCAAGTCTGACAACCCCAAGGAGTACGTGCGCATTGAGAAGGGCGGCAGCGAGGAGAACCCGGTGTGGCGCGTGCGCGTGAACGCGGCGTACAGCCACCTGGACACCGATGCGCTGGCCATGGTGGTGACGCATGAGATGGCGCGCGCCACCATGAAGGAGACGCGCCCCAAGGAGCCGGAACACACCAACCGCATGCGCGCGCTGGCCATGACCGCCGCGTACGTGAACCTGCACGTGGAATATTCTGACGTGGCGGACCATCTGATTCGCCGGTTTGCAGACCCGTTTGAGTACCCGCCCACGCTCACCTGGCCGGTGGTGGAGAAGGCCCTGGCGGCGGACGGGCACGCCGAGGCGTCGGACAAACACATTCGCGCGTTGGAGAAGGGGCTTCAGTATCCGTTTTTGGAGGTCAACCCCACGCGCAGCACGTTGGCGTTCCGCACCGAGGTCATGGCCGCCCTGGACGTGCTCAAGGAGAGCAAGACGGCGGTGGGCCGCGCCACGTTTGAGGCCATTGTGAGCGGCAGGGTCAAGGTGGACACGTTGTCTGACCTCACCCGGCCGGACTTCATGCGCGTGCGCCGGGACCTGTTGCCGGACGGCGTGGACCTCAAGGTGGATGACTTCATCAAGCTGCATGACACCCAGAGCGGTGCCATGCGGGCCATCACCAGCAAGCTGGATGGCTACATGTGGGATGACCGCGTGTATGTGACGCAGGGGCGCCCGGCCAAGGAGCTGGCGGCCACGCTGGTGCATGAGGTCAACCACGTCTTCAACAACAGCGAAGAGAAGTACCGCAGCCAGAAGGCCATCCTGGTGGAGGAATACCGCGCGTTCTACAGCGAGGAGCTGTTGCGCACCGGCAAGACGCCCACCGCCACGCGCGCCAAGGCCCTCAAGGAAGAGATCATTGCGGATTACGGCCTGACCAACGTCACCGCCAAGGACGTCCCGGATGTGCCTCCGGGCGTGATGGTTCCGCCGCGCTGAACGCGCTCCATCAACCGCCCGCCACCCGTGCGGTCCAGACCGAAGGCTGCAGCGCCGTCCCTCCGGCGCGCGACGCCAGCAAGCCGTCCGCTGCGGCTGCGGCTTCTGGATGCAGGCCGCGCAAGTCATCCGGCCAACGGCTCAACAGCGTGAGTCCCTCGCCTTCCAGCACCGCGGCGTGCAGCGCCTGGCGTTCATGCGCCAGCGCACCACGCAGCTCGTCGGTGAGGCCACCATCCGCGTAGCGGGCAAACCACGCATCCCCCTGCGGGCCATACAGCTTGTCCCCAAGGATGGGCAGCCCCACGGCGGACAGGTGCGCGCGTATCTGGTGCGTGCGGCCGGTCAACGGGCGGCAGGCCAAAAGGCACCGGCCCGCGCCTTGCCACAACACCTCCACATCCGTCTGGGCGGGCTGTCCTTGGGGATGGGGCCCCATCTTGATGCGTACGGGGAGCCCGTCTTGAAGGCCCAGCGGCATGTCCAGCACCGTATGCGTGAACGTTGGTGTCCCCTGGCACAACGCCAGGTACGTCTTCTTCACGCGGCTTTTGAAAAACGCGTCCTTCCAGCGTTTTTCCGTGGACGTGGTGCGCGCGCACACCAGCACCCCGCTGGTCTCCCGGTCCAGGCGGTGAACGGGGTGCGGAACACGCACAGCGTCTGGCGCAGTGCTCACGGGATAGCCCCGGCGCAACAACAGCTGCGTCAACGTGGAGGCGTAGTAGCGGGCACTGGGATGCACGGCCATGTTGGGCGGCTTGTCCAGCACCAGCAGTTGTTCATCCTGGTGCACCAGGTGGAGCGTGAGGGTGGGCGGCTCATCATCCGGTGGCACGCGAAACAGCACCAGCGTCTCCCCCGCCACCACGCGCGTGGACGGCCGGAGCACGCGCCCTCCCGGACGCTGCAGGTCCCCACGGGTCACAATCTCTGCCGCGCGCGTGCGGGACAGCCGCCGGATGCGCTGGCTCAGAAACTGGTCCGCCCGCGCGCCGCCCAGGTGCGGGTCCACCACCATTTCAATGCTCACCGCGCGGGGGTGGCCACAGGCGGGTTGCTGCAGGTCCACGTCCGGCGCAGGGGCGCCAGCGTCTTCCTCCAGGGCTTCGGGGTCCAGCGGGGTCATCACCGGGGGTGGTGCGGCGCTCACTCGTCCAGGGTCCAACGCCAGGTGATGGAGGTGATGGCATTGCCGGCGTCCGGGCGGCCCGTGGTGGCAAACGCGGTGACCGTTTCCTGGCGCAGCTCTTCCTCGCGCACAATGGAGTTGGCCGTTTGCGCAACCGATCCTGGAAACAGGAAATCCGCGTCCAGCAACGTCAACTGCACCTGCGTGTTGCTGCCCAGCACAAACGTGATGCTCTCATTCCATGCCGGGGCCAACGTGTCTGCGCGTTCCTGCGTGCGCAGCAGGGTCTGGCCGTCCACGCTCACCACCACGTACGGGTCTGGGCCGGAACCGTCCCCGTCCCAGGGGTCCCCCGCGCTGTCCCGGTCACTCAGCCGCGCGCTCTCCACCGTCAGGCGCCACCGGCGCGCGTAGGGCGTGCCACATTCATCCTTGACGCACACCAGGTCATCTTCACAGTCCGCGTGTGCCTTGCAGCTGTCCCCGCGTTCTCCCGGCCCAAGCCGGCAGGCGCCCCAGACCAGCGCGCCCAACGCCACCAGCCGCAACGCCCTCAAGGAAGTGGAAAAGCGTGTCCTCATGGTGGGTCACCTTGTAGCGCACCCCAGCGGCCCTGGCCGCCTTTTTGCCTCCCCTCCACCTTGCGTGGGCATGGGGTGGGGTGCTTTGAGGGCCATTCCTTTTGCGTTTGAGCCGGATGCCCACGCCTACCCCTCCCCACACCGCATGGCTTTGGCTGCCCCTGGTGCTTGGCTTGGGTTGCGCGGCAGGTGGCCGACGGGAAGATAAAGTCCCCACGCCGGTTCAGCCGGCACCAGAGCAAGGCCCCCACGGCGGCAACAGCGCGCCTGGAAAGGACCCCAACGTGGTTGCACAACGTGTTGAATCCATCCCACCCGCCCCACTTCCGGCGGGCATCACCCGCCGCGTGCTCCCCAACGGCCTCACCGTGCTGCTGGAGGAATCCCACCAGGCGCCCGTTGTGGCCTTCCAGGTCTGGGTCAAGGTGGGCAGCGCGGATGAGTCCGAAGACGAGGCCGGGCTGGCCCACGTCCACGAGCACATGTTGTTCAAGGGGACGTCCAAACGCGGCGTGGGGGAGATTGCCCAGGCGGTGGAGGCCGCCGGCGGGGACATCAACGCGTGGACCAGTTTTGACCAGACGGTCTACCACGTGGTCATGGCCAGCCGTTTTTTTGACCAGGGCCTGGACGTCCTGGCGGACGCCGTGCAGCACAGCAGTTTTGACCCCGCCGAGCTGGGCAAGGAACTGGAAGTGGTCATTGAAGAGGTCAAGCGCAGCCGGGACATGCCGGGCCGTGTGGTGAGCGAGTTGACGTTTGAGACCGCCTACCAGAACCACACCTACCGCCGCCCGGTCATTGGGTATGAAAAGACCGTGCGCAGCTTCACGCGTGAAAAGATCCTGGCGTTCTACAAAAAACACTACCGCCCGGACCGCATGGTGCTGGTGGCCACGGGGGACTTCAAGACGGACGAGGCGCTGAAGAAGGTGGAGGCCGCGTTTGCCGGTTTTGGCGAACCCGCTGGGGTGCTTCCGCCGCGCCCGGTGGAGCAGGCGCAAACGGGCCTGCGGGTGCGTGTGGCCAAGGACAAGATCACCGAGAGCCACCTGAGCCTGGCCTGGCACATCCCGGACATGTTGCACCCGGACATCCACGCGCTGGACGTGTTGTCCATCCTGTTGGGCCACGGTGAATCCAGCCGCCTGTCCCGCGGGATCAAACACGGCCGCCGCCTGGTCAATGACGTCTACGCCTACAGCTACACGCCCAAGGACCCGGGCCTGCTCATGGCCGGCGCGTCTTTGCACCACCAGGACCTCACCGCGGCGCTGCACGCCATCTTGCTGGAGACCTACCGGCTCAAGGATGCGCTGGTCACCGCGGCCGAACTGGAGAAGGCCAAGACCATCATTGAATCAGACACCATCTACCAGAAGGAGACCGTGCAGGGCCTGGCGCGCAAGCTGGGCTTCTATGAAGCGGTGGCCGGCAGCGTGGACTTTGAGCGCGGCTACCTGGAAGGCATACGCAAGGTGACCGCGCAGGACGTCCGGCGCGTGGCGCAGGCGTACCTCAGGGATGAGTCCCTCACCGCGGTGGTGTTGCTGCCGGAGAATGCGCCCCAGCCCACCGAGGCCTCCATCAAGGACGGCGTGGCCGGGGCCAGCGCCGAGCTGGCGCGCATCCGCCAGCGCACCGCGTTGCAGCAGGGTGAGCTTGGGGTGTGGCGCGGGCAGCTGCAGAACGGCGTGACGCTGCTGGTGCAACCGGACACGTCCGTTCCGGTGGTGAGCATGCGCGCGGTGTGGCTGGGCGGGTTGCGGTTTGAGGACCAGAAGACCAACGGCATCCACAACCTCATGGCCGAACTGCTCACCAAGGGCATTGAAGAGGGCCCCACCGCCATGGAGCTGGCGCATGAGGTGGACAGCCTGGCCGGGACGTTGGAGGGGTTCACCGGACGCAACAGCTTTGGCGTGCGCGGGGAATTCCTGGCGCGCAACTTTGAGCACGGGTTTTCGCTGTTTTCAGACTGCATCATCCGGCCGGCGTTTGCGCAGGATGAGTTGGACCGCGAGCGCAAGCTCATCCTCGAGGAGATTCGCAACAAGGAGGACAATCCTTCCGGCCTGGCGTTCGACCTGTTTGGGCGCGCGCTCTACAAGCACCACCCCTACCGGCTGGACACGCTGGGTAGCGCCGAGAGCGTTGCTGCCTTCACCCGCGAGGATCTTTTTCGCGTCTACCGCGAGCGCTTTTCCCCAGACCGCATGGTGTTGAGCGTGGTGGGGGATGTGGACCCGGAGCGCGTGGCGGAGCTTGTGGAGGATGCGTTCAACGATCTTCCGCGGGGACGCCCGTCCACCGCGCCCAAGGCGCTGCCGCCGGAGACGCCGCCGGCGGTCACGCAGGTGGCGCGGCTCAACAAAGACAAGGAGCAGACGCACCTGGTGCTGGGTTTCCCCGGCACCACACTGCAGAGCCCGGACCGTCACGTGCTGGAGGTGCTCACCACCATCCTGGCGGGGCAGGGCGGCCGGTTGTTCATTGAGCTGCGGGACAAGCAGTCATTGGCCTACAGCATCACCGCGTTTTCCCTGGAGGGTCTGGACCCCGGCTACGTGGCTGTCTACATGGGCACCAGCCCGGACAAGGTGGACCAGGCGCTGGCGGGCATCCAGGCCGAGCTCAAGAAGATCATTGACGAGCCGGTGAGCCCCAAGGAACTGGAGCGCGCGCAGCGCTACCTGGTGGGCACGCATGAAATTGGCCTGCAGAAGATGGGCTCCCGCGCCGCCACGCTGGCCTTCAATGAGGTCTATGGGATGGGCTATGCGGACCATGCACGCTACGCCAGCCGCATCCTTGGTGTGACCGCCGCGGACGTCCAGGCGGTGGCGCGCAAGTACTTCACGTTGGACCGGGCCACGTTGACCATTGTGGGCCCGGAAGGCAGCGGTGGCCCCAAGGCCACCATCACCCCGTGACGTGAAGGATCAAGCCCGTCAGGGCACCACGGTGGCGGGGCAGCGCATCAACCCTGTCGTGTGGGTTCGCACGCCGCCAAAGACCACCGGGACATCCGCTTCCAGGCGCACGGCAACTTCTCCACTGGTTCCAACCACCGTCCCAAGGTCCAGCACCAGGGTGGTGTTGGGTGGAACCGTGGTGGCTCCCACCGGCGTTGGCGCCGCACCCACCACGGCGGCCAGCCCTTGGACCGTGGCGGTCCCAACGGTGGGGTTGAACACCAACACCCGGGCGGTTCCTCCGGTCGTTCGCAGGCCACCCACCAGCACATCCCTCGCGGGGACGGTGGGTTGCACCAGGCAGTTGTCTGCGTTGCGGGACTGGTCAGCCCACAGGTGCACCGGCGCCGACGACACCACGTGCAGCACCAGGTCCCCGGTCAGGGCCAGCGGCGTGGCAACCGACTGCACGCGTTGGGTGCCTGCTGGGACGGTGAAGTTGAGCGTGTTGGACCATCCGTCCAGTTCGTAGCCGGTGACGGTCACGGTGGCGTCGGTGGTGCCGGGGTTCACCGCGCTCACGCGGATGCCGGTCTCACTGCCGCTGAGCGGGACCAGCCACGCGTCCACCACCGGGGTGGCCTGGGGATGGAACGCCAGCATGTCATCCACGTCCCGGGTCAACGCGTTGACCACCACCGGGCCATCCGCCAGCACCAGGGTGAACACACCGTTGGCCAGCACCACGTCCAGCCCCACGTCATGCCGTAGCACGCCCATGGGCGGGAGCGTCAGCAGCGTGTCTGCGGCAACGGTGCCGTTGAACGCGCGCAGCGTGATGTTCTCTTCGGTTTGCGTGGGATTGAACAGGTAGAAGCTGCGCGCCAGGCTGGAGCTGGTGTTGCGGCTTCCCACCGTGACGCCGGACGTCAGGCTGCGCGCGCTGAAGAGAGCAACCCCGGTGGTGATGGATGGGGAGGTCACTGTGCCGGCCGCCACAATGGGCACCGTGGAGGTCACTGCCAGCGCCCCCACGCCACTGCTGCCACGCCCGGGCGCGGGCCCCAACACGTCCACGTCCAGGACGGAAGAGGCGGGGACCAGCACCGTGTGGGACACCTGGCCACCGCCGGACAGCACGTGCAGCAGGGTCACCGTGGCGTCCCGGGGGAACGGGTTGAACAGTTGCACCAGCACCAGGCCCAGGCCGCCATCCAGGCCGGAAATCCACCACTGGCTGGATGCGCCGCTGGGGCGCACGGTCAAGGGAAGGTCATTGGAGAAGCTCCCGCCCAGCTCACGCACCGCAACGCTGGCCTGGCCGGGTGTTGCCACCATGGCCGGAGTCAGCGTCACAAAGAGGCCCATGCCGTCCACTTCGCAGTCCACCACCTCCAGGCCCACCCGCACTTCACACGTGGTGCCCACGTTGGTGGCCAGCAGGTAGAGGCGCCCTGGTGCGTCATGCTGCAGCACTTCACTGGGTTGGATGGCCAGCAGCGTGGGGACCAGCGGGCCGCCCGTGGACCCGCCGGTGGTGGCGCCTCCGGTGGACGTGGAGGAGGAGGTGGTGCCGCCACCGCCGGTGGAGGACGTCCCGGATGGGGTGGTGGTGGTGGAAGAAGAAAACGGCACCAGGGAGGAAGACACGCCCCGTGATGAAGATGACACCACGGCGGAAGAAGATGCGCTGGTCCCGCCCGCCGACGAGCTTGCCGCACCGGTGGAGGACGCTCCCGCGCTGGATGTACGGCTGCTGGCCGCCAGCGAGGACCCCCCCAGGGAACTGCCGGCCGCAGAGGTCCCAGCACTGCTGCCCACCGGGTTGCTGGTTGCAGTGGTGCTGCTGCTGGCGCCGGTGTTGCTGCTGGCGGCACCGCTGGTGTTTCCCGACGACACCACCGACCCCGCCGAGGACACGCGCGACGCGCTGCTGGCGCCAACGCTTGTTTGCGAGGAGGCGCCGCTGCCCAGCGACACTCCGCCGGAGCTTGTCATGGTGGTGCTGGCGGGGCGGCACGCGCCATCCAGGCATTGTTCGCCCACGTCACAGTTCTCCTGGACGTTGCACGTGCGGATGCATTGGCCATCCACCGCCATCTCATCATCCGCGCAACGGTTCCCGCAGCCATGGGCTGCCAGGCCAATCCACAACGCCAGCATCAAGCGGGCGCACATTCCAGACGTTTCACGCATGCATCACGCAGCGTGCCCCGTCGGAAACGGTGGTGCAAACCTGCCGGTGTGGGTGTGGGGATCACCCCGCGTCAGCGGGGCCTGCGTCCGGCGCAGGCCACGCCGTGGTGCAGCTGTTGTTGGGTGCCGTGCACTCCAGCGTGCAGCAACCCAAGGGGCCGCCATCCCGCGGGGTGGGGCAGCAGAAACGCCCGGGGGGGCAGGCACTCTCCATCCCGCCGGCGCGGAACGCGCTGCAGATGCAGGGGTAGACGTTGTTCACCCGCACCGCGGACAACACGTTGGTGCCGGACCGGGGGTTGTCCTGGCTGGCCCCGCTGGCGCGGCAGAACGTGTCATAGCTGCCGCCGTTGTAGTCATATGCGCAAGAGGCAAACGCGCTTCCGCCGCGTACCCGGCAGCTGTTGTCTGCGCCGCCGGGGCACGCCATTCCGCACACGCCGCAGTTGGCGCTGTCCACCCCCACGTCCACGCACGCCAGCGAGGAGGCGGAGGTGTTGCAGCAGGTTTCTGACGGCGTGCCGGCGCATCCCAGGTTGTCCCCGCACAGGCAGCGCCCGGCGTTGGGGCGGCTGGCATGGGGCGCACAACGTGATGCCGAGCGCATGCCCGGCGTGGCTGGAACACACATGGCGGCCACATCCAGCTCTGAGACGTCACACGAACAATCCCCGACGCCACCGTCTCCCACGGGGAAACACGTGTCTCCCCCCCGTTGAGCCGTGCATGGGACAAGCGCGGTGCCGCACGCGGTGTCACTTTGGGCGGTGCAACGGTGGTCCAGGCAGATGCCGGTCAATCCGCTTGCGGCCACGCCACATTCGGTGGGACTTGCGCCATTGGTGATGCATCCACAGCGTGCGCCGGAGATGCCCTGCACGCCGCCATCCAACGCGGCAAGGTTGAAGCCGCGGCCATCCACGCACGCCAGTCCCGGGGTCCCCGCCAGGCACACCTCGCCGGTGTCACCCGCGCGGTCCGGCTCGCACCCGCAATGGGCCAGCACGTTGGCCACCGTCCCGTCCAGGCAGCGCTGCCCGCAGCAGAACGCACCGGGGGCACACTCTGCGTCCGTGCGGCATTGCGGGACACCCGCATCCGGTCCCGCATCCATCCCAGCGTCCAGCACCACACAGCGGCACGCGTTGGTGTCCACGTCCTGCCCCAACGCCGCGCACACCTGCGTCAACAACACGGTGTTGCATCCTCCGCCTCCACCGTCCGGTGGCGGGGGAATGGGCACGCAGCGGCAGGCCAGCCCATCCTGCGCCATGCCCAACGCGGTGCATGTGGCGGTGAGCTGTTCCAGGTTGCAGCCTGTTGCGCCGCCGCTGGCCACCGCCGAGGAGCCGCCGCCGCCCGTGCTGCCGCTGGTGGATGCCGCCGTGCCGCTGCTGCCGCTGGCGCCGTCCTCTTTGACACACTGACCCTTGGCGTTCCCCTGCTGCACGCAGCGGTACCCGTTGAGACAGTCCTGGGTGGTGGCGCAGCCCGCATAGCTGCCAGTGGGATCCGGCGGGCAGGCCAGGAGCATCACCGCCCCGGCCACCACCGCCACGCCCATCCACGGAACAGTCTGCTTCATCTGCCTCACCTCACAGCACCAGGTTGACCGCCGCGGCCACGCCCCACACCACCGCACCCACCACCAACGCAGCGCCCACGCCAGCCAGCACCAGGGCACCGCGCTCCATCATCACCGCCTGCCATTCCACAAACGCACCCAACGCCGCGCTGCCCTCCAGCCGCTGCGGCTGCGAAGCCGTCCAGCGCCGTTCCAGCGCGCCGCCCAGAAACGCGCCAGCGCCCAGCAACACCGGCACCGCCGCCACCGCGCACCCCACGCCCACCGCCGCCAGCACCATCCCCGGCCAGCGGGACCGCACCACGCGCGCCTGCGCGGCGGGTGTCTGCAGCACCACCGTTCCGCCGGGCGGCACCCACACCGCTTCTTCGGCCGCGTCCGCCGTCCAGCGCACCGCATGGGGACCGGCTTCCAGCGCCACCGGTGTGGCCTGGCGCACGCCGTCCACCACCAGGCTGTCCTGTCCCGGCGCGTCCACCACCCCCCTGGCATGTGCGGGGTCCAACAAACGCGCCACCACCAGCTCCACGGCCCGCGGGCTGTCCTCGTCCGCCGCCGCACGGGTGGTCTTCTTCTCCACGGCGTCAAACAGCGCCATGGCCACGCCCCGGCCACTGAACCGGACAAACAACACGCGCCGGGCCTGCATGGCGCGCGCTGCAGCAAGCGCGCAGGCGTCTTCCCCAAGGCAGGACAACAACGCCGGGCCACCCTCCACCAGGTTGAGTGCATCCACCTGCAGCGGTGGCACGCGTGGCCAGCGGGACCACCGCTCCACCGCGGCGCCCAGCACCGCGGCATGTTGTTTGACCTGCTGGGCATCACCCTGGGGCGGCATCAATGCCAACACATCCGGCAGCGCGTTGACGCTGCCACCCGCGGCGGCGGCCAGAGAACAACCCAACACCCACACCATGGCGCCCATGCGTGGTCTGGATGGTTGCACAACCGGTTGTCCCGTCAATGTGGGTGCGTGCCGCCGCGCGTTGCGGCTACACTGCACACCATGTCTTCCACGCAGTCCTTCCATGGCCGGACGTTGGCCAGCCTGGTGGTGGTCTTTGTGCTGGTGGCCGCCCTCTGGGACACCGGCGTGGTGACGCCGTTGAAGCTGGTGGTGGTGTTGCTGCATGAAATCAGCCACGGGGTGGCGGCGGTGCTCACCGGCGGGAGCATTGACCGCATGGAGGTCAACGCCGCGCAGGGCGGGGTTTGTTACACGTCCGGTGGCAGCCGCTTTCTGGTGTTGAGTGCGGGGTACCTGGGCAGCATGGCGTGGGGTGTGACGTTGTTGCTGCTGGCGGCGCGCACGCGGTGGGACCGCGCCATCAGCGTGGGGCTGGGCGTGTTCATCCTGGTGATGACGGTGTTGTACGTGCGCAACCTGTTTGGGTTTGGGTTCAGCCTGTTGTTTGGCGCCGCCATGGTGGCGGCGGGGAGGTTCCTGCCGGAAGCCGCCAACGACTTCATGCTCAAGACGGTGGGGCTCACCAGCTGCCTCTACGCGGTGCTGGACATCCTGGATGACGTCCTCAAACGCCCGGGCATTGGGTCAGACGCGGACATGCTGGCGCAGCACACGCTCATTCCCGGCGTGGTGTGGGGCGCCATCTGGATCATCCTGGCGGTGGTGGCGGCCGCCTGGGCGCTGCTCCACAGCGTCAAGGGTCCTCCAGCGGACGCGCCCCGACGTCAAGGCTCACAACGCTGAGGCCAGGAAGGGTTGCCCCAGCGTCAAGGCGCACGGAACGCCGGGATGCCCCAGCTGGCGCAACGCCGCGTCCAGCTGGGCGTGGGTGCCGCGGTCTGAAAACGCCACCGGCACAAAGTCCGCTCCGCCTGCCGCGTAACCAAACGCCCGGCGCGCGCCCAGCAACACCGCGGCGCGTGCGGATTGTTCCGGTCCGGCACACAGCTCCACCCAGCGGTTGCGCAGGTGTCTGGGAATCCACACCGCGTAGAACGCACCGTAGCCAAATCCCGGCGGAGCAAGGTGGGTCTCGGCGCAGCCGGTGACGCCCAGCAGCGCCAGGTCCACGCGGGTGCGCGCGGCCACCTGCTGGCATACGTCCTCCATCAACACCGCATCCGCGGTGAGGTAGACGTTCAACGCGGGGTGCTGCAGCAGGTAGGTGCACGCGGGCAACGTGAGGCCCCAGTCCTCGCCAACAAATGGCGCCGCAGTGACCCGCACCTCACCCACCTGGGTTTCCTCCCATGGCGCAAGCGCAGTGATGTTGTGGAATCCAAGCACCGCCAGCATGCCTTCCAGGTCCACCTGGTAGGGGTGCCGGGCGCTGGCCCTGGGAATGATCACCGGCGTGTCTGGCGGCAGCCACTGCAGGGCCTGCGCGTTGAGATGGTCATTGTCCCCGTGGGTGATGAGCACGGCGTCAATGTGGCCCAGCGCGCGGGGGTCCGGTGGGGTGTCCTGGTGGGCGCGTTGCGGAATGCTGCGGGGATGAAACAGCGGGTCCACCAGAAGGCGTGTCCCGCCGGCCTGGTAGAGCACCGCGGCGTGGCCCAGCCAGGTGACCTGTGCGGGGCTGCCCTGGTCCTTGGTGTGCGGCCCGCAGGATTCCAACATCCCCACCACATCCAGCGCGTCCAACACGCCGGCCACCTGCGGGTCTGCCGCCAGTTGTTCCCACGTGGCCCAGCCATTGAGCCGCGGCAACAAAGCGCGGAGCGCCGCACCGTGCTGCGGGCAGCACTCCATGCGCAGCTCCAACGTCTTCTTCCCCCACTCAAACACGGCGCACTGCAGGCCCACCAATGCTGCGTCCACCAACATTCCGCGGCGGGCCATGAACGGGAAGACGTCCACACGTTCTTCACGGCGCAACAGCAGCTTGGGCCACACGTTGCCGCGCAGGCGCACCGGCCCCGCACGTTGGCCCAACGGTGACCCCGTCAACGCGCGGCTGGGACGTTGGGGCGCCCAGAACACGGCGTTGGCTTTTTCCAGTGCTGCCAGTTGCGCCAACGTTGTGGCCACCTGGGTGGCGGTGGCCCACTGGGAAAGGCGGCCCAGCAGTTCCACCGCGCCGCGTGGGACGGGCCGGTCACCCAACAGGAACTGCCCGCTGCACGGGGAGAACGCCAGTGAGACACCTTCCGCACGGCGGAAGAATGTGTCTTGGTTGAGCGGTGCCTGCCGTTGCCAGGGGAACTTCATCACGCGCCTCGCCCGCGCTGGTCAGGGGTCCAACGCCGCGGTCCCACCCACCAATGTGGTCCACGCAACCTCCGACAGCGTGAAGTAGTTCTCCGTGGCGGTGGACGGGAAACAACTGCCGGACCCACCCACGTACAAGGTGCCCATCTGCACCGGACCATCCACCTGGAACAGCCGGTTGTAGGTGCCAGCAGCAACGTCAAAGACCGGCACGTACACCGCCGGCTGGCACGCGGTGGATTGCAGCACCACCGCGCGCGTGCAGGCCGCGTCCACAAAACGTCCCGTTGGCACGCAGCCGGAAAACGGCACACAACGGTACCCGCCCGCGGTGTTGACCCAGGTGCAATCCACATTGAGCTGGCTGTCAAACATGCCCAACAGCGCGGTGGAGCCATCTTCCGCCGTCACCCGCCGCACCTTGAGCCTGCTTCCGCTGGTCAGCGGCCTCCGGCTGATGCCGCCTCCGCCGTCCCCGGTGACCGTGGTGGCTGCGTCTGGTGGCTCCGTCACGCCGCTGGTGACCGTGCCCCCCAGGCATCCGGCCAGCATCAACGCGCCCAAGAAAAGCAACCGGCTCTGGTTCTGCATGGTGCACTCCACCGTTGAAGGAGGCACCGGCATGAACCAGCCAGCGGGGCCGCGTCAAACCCAGATGGCGCGCGGGACGTCCTTCCAGTCTTTGACGTCCACCGCCGCGTGGAGCGGTTTGAGCATGGGGATGGACCCGTCCCGCGCCACGCGTTGGAACCCCTGGGGCCGGCCCAGTTGTTTGAGCGTGGCAGTCTCCCAGACGCGCACCGTCGGCAGACCCGCCCGTGCCGCGGCATCCCGCGCGGCGGCCAGCACTGCCTCCACGCCGTCTGAAGAACGTGCATCCAAGGTCAACACCACCAGCTCGCCTTCCTTGAAGGACGCGCACCAGGTGGCGGATGCGGCGGCATGCAGGGCACCGTGCGCGTGGGGCCGCTTCTGCCCAAGCAGTGCGGCGTACGCGCGTTCGCGCTCCAGGTGCCAGTCCAGCTGCGCGGCGCCAATCTCCACGCCAAAAGTTGCGGTGCGGTCCTGCTCGCGCAGCGCCTCGCCCAACCGCTGTTCATGCAACAGCGTCACGTCCAGGCGGGTCTCCTCCAAGGCTGGCGCTTCCCAGTCCCACGCCGGTCCCGCTGCGTGGTAGCCGCACCGGTTGTAGATGGTCTCCCCAACATCGCTGTAGAGCACGCTGGCCTGCGCCTGGGGGTCCTGCGCGCGCAGCACGTCACCCAACGCCTGGAGCATGGTGACCGCGTGGCCCTGGCCGCGCAGGGCGGGCTGGGTGAACACGCTGGCCACCGCATAGGCGTTGCCGTAACGGCCCAGGTGCCAGCTGCGCACCCGGAACGTCTCGCAACTGGACAACACCGTGTTGGCCCCTTCGCAATGGAGCCACGTTTGCATGACCTGGCTGGCCCAGGGGTGCGCGCGCAGCCGTTTTTCCCTCGCCACAAACTGGGGGACGTCCAGCCGCTGGCCCCACGCGGCGTGGGCCAGGATGTCCCGCTGCTGTTTTTCGTCCGGCGTTGCCTGGCGTAGCGTCATGGCCGCTCTCTTGGCAGTCCCCCCGGGCACCCACAGTGCGCCGCAGGGGTGGCGCGGTCCACCCGGTCATGGCACGGCATGTGTGCGGCACACCGCAGGGCTTTGGCCCGGCGCGTCAGGGTCCTGGTTGACCACGCGCCCGCGCTGGCTTCAAAGCCAACACCGTTGCAGTTCAAAACAAACCAAGGGGTTTTCCATGACGGTGACGCGGGTTGGTGGTGCAGGTGCAGCGGGCGGTGCAACGGGTCTCAACGCGCTGCTGGACAAGACGTTCAAGCAGACAGATGCGTACGTGGCAAAGCTGGATGGCAACAAGAACGGCAAGCTGGAAGAGCCGGAGGTCCAGAAGTTCATGAAGAAGCTGGACCGGCTCAACGCCAAGCTGGACAAGACCATGGAAGACACCAGCAGTGACGTGTCCCCGCGGGACCGCAGCAAGTTTGCGCAGAACCTGAGCTCCACGCGCTCCAAGATGACCGACGCGCAGCGCCTGGACATGTTGGTGGCCAGTGCCGTTGGCCAGGTGACCGACGGGCGTGACCTGGACACGCTGCCCATCAAGGACCTGCAAAAGGGCGTGCGCACCGTGGTGACCAAGATGGTGGAGGACCTGCAGAACCCCAAGGGCGGGTTGGAAGGTGCCCTGGGGGCCATGTTTGCGGGCATGTTGCTGCCCAAAGACCTGTTTGATTTTGCCATTGGCCAGCGCTGAACGTTGGCCTGAACACACAAAGGCCTCCTTTTTGTCGACGGTGGGACCATTGGTGCTAGCCTGCCGCGCGGATGGACACCGCCCCCGTTGAGCCGCAAGGCTCCCCCACCGCACTTCCGCCCCGGCGCCTTGCCGCCATGGCCCTGGTCAGCGCGGCCACCCTGATCTTTGAAGTGGCCCTGACGCGCGTGTTGAGCGTGACGCTCTGGTACCACTTTGCGTTTCTGGCCATTTCGCTGGCCATGTTGGGCCTGGGCGCGCCGGGCGTGTGGTTTGCGTTGTCCCCACCCTCGGACAAGGCGCTGCCCCGCGCGTTGCTGTTGGCCAGCGTGGCGGCACCCGTGAGCGTGCTGGCGCTGCTGCGGCTGGGTTCATTGTTGTCCACCTCCAACGTGGATGGCCTGGTGGACGGCGGGAACGTGGCGCTCACCGTGGGGCTGGTGGTGGGTTTGACCTTGATGGTGTTGTTGCCCTTGGGGACCAGCGTCATCCTGTTGTTGCTCTCCGCGCGCGGGGACCAGTTCCCGCGCGTGTACGGGGCGGACCTGTTGGGTGCCACCGCCGGGGCGCTGCTGGTGGTGCCGTTGCTGCACGCGGTCCCCGCGCCACAACTGCTGGGTGCGGTGGGCGTGTGCGCCGCCGGTGCGCTGGTGTTGCTGCAGCCGCGCAACGTGGCGGGTTGGGTGGTGGGGGCGGCGGTGGCGGGGTTGTTGCTGGTCACTCCGCTGTGGGCGTTGCGCTTCAACAAGATGGGCCTGCAGGCCAAGCCCGAATTTGAGCACTGGTCCCCCACCGCATACGTGGGGGTGTGGCCCATGCAGCCGGAAGCCGCGCCGTTCATCTGGGGCAGCTACAAGGAACCGGACCCCAAAGACCGCGTGGAACAGAAGATCATGCAACTGGACGGTGCCGCCGCCACGTTCATCACCCGCCTTGAGGGTGACCCCGCGGCGCTCAACTACCTGGATCAGGACGTGGCGGGGCTGGGGTACAAGATACGCCCACCGCACAGCGCCGCCATCATTGGCGCGGGCGGCGGGCATGACCTGTTGTTTGCCCTGCGCGCGGGGGCCAGCCGGGTGTTGGGCATTGAACTCAACCCCGGTGTCCACGCCGCCATGCGCGGGCCCTACGCGCAATATTCCGGGAACATCTACACCCGGCCCGGCGTGGAAGTGGTCCTGGCCGAAGGCCGCAGCGCGCTCACCCGCACGCCTGAACAGTTTGACCTGCTGCAGATTTCCCTGATTGACACCTGGGCGGCCACCACGTCCGGCGCTTTTGCGCTGTCCGAGAACTACCTCTACACAAAAGAGGCCCTGCGGCTTTACCTCTCACGCCTCACGCCGCACGGGGTGCTGGTGATGTGCCGTCCGGTGCGCGGCCGCAACCGCCTGGAGGGCGGGCGGCTGGCGTACCTCATGGAAGCGGTGCTGCGCGAAACCGGCGTGGCCCAGCCGCGGGACCACATGGCCATTGTGGAGGGCGGCTACCACGCGGCATTCCTGGTCTCCAAGACGCCGTTGACGGCACAAGAAGTTGCCGCGCTGGATGGGCACGGTGCGCAGCAGGGGTTCCGCCGCATCTGGCCACCCACCCCCAACGTGCACTTCATTTCCGAGCTGCTCAAGTTGCCACAGCCGGACTACGCGCCCATGACTGGGGTGGACCTTTCGCCGCCCACCGATGACCGCCCCTTCTACTTCCATACCGTGTCCATGCTGGGCGGCCTGGATGACACGGTGGTGAAAACGGCATCCTTCAATGAACACGCGGTGATTGTGGTGCGCTGGGCGGTGGTGTTTGTGACGCTGCTGGCGTTGTTCATGTTCCTCATCCGTTTTGTGGGAGCGCAGCGCACGCCGGTGGGGCCGGGCTTCTGGCGGGGCACTTTGTTTTTTGCCGGAATTGGCGCCGGCTTCATGTGGACTGAGACCATCTGGGTGCAGCGTTTTGTGCTGTTCCTTGGGCACCCCAGCTATGGCACCACGGTGGGAATAGCGTCGTTGTTGTTGGGCGCGGGGTTGGGGTCCTTCTGGGCGGGGCGCCTGGGTCCCGCGGCAGTGCGCCGGGGCGCGCTGGTGCTGCCGGCGCTGCTGGTGGTGGTGAACGTGGTGCTGGCGCCGGTGTTTGGGGTGGCGTTGGCCGCGCCACTGGCGCTTCGCGTGGGCATCTCTGCGGTGCTCATGGGCGTGCCCGGTTTGTTGATGGGCCTGGGCATGCCCACGGGGATGGCGGTGTTTGGTGAGACCCACAAAGCGTGGTTCTGGGCGGTCAACGGCATGTTGGGTGTGGTGGCCAGCGTGTTGTCCCTGGCGCTGGCCATGGAGTTTGGTTTCCAGGTGGTCAGCGGGCTTGGGGTGGTGGCGTACCTGGTGGCGGCGTTGTCGTTGGGCCGCGTGGATGCGGCGGCGCCCGGGGCACAACCCAGTTCTTCCCACACCCCAACCTGACGCCCGGTCCCGTGCCGGCGGGGGGATCCACGGTCACCGCCACGTTGGTGTCCAGGTGCCCGGAGAGCCGCGCCATGCGCACCATGGACGTTGCGGCCCAATCTGATGCGCCTGCCGCCCGCCCCAGCTCATAGCGGATTCCGGGACCACAATGATCTTGCGGTTGCGCCACCTGCACGTGGGTGGCGGGGGCCAGCGCGGCCAGCTGCTGGTATTCCAGGGAGAGCGGCTCCACCACGTATGCCCGGTGGATGTGGCGCGCGCTGGCCACCGCCAGCACACAGTAGCAACCCAGCAACCAGGGCCGCAGGGTTGCCATGCCCTTCCACCGCAAAGCCGCGTGCCGCAGGCCCATCAACAGGTAGATGTGGACCAGCGCGGTGAGCACATACTGGGTCCGGAACGGCGCCCAGAAGCTGCGCACCACCAGGTGAAGCGCCATGGTGGCCGGCAGTGCCAGCAGCAGCGCCAGCCCGGTCCAGCGCCGCACACGCGCGTCCACGCCGGCGGGCAGCGTCAACCACAGTGCTCCAAGCACCAACAGGCCCACCGCCAGCGCCAGCCAGGTGTTGGGTTGTTGCGCCCAAACCACGGCCACCTCCAGCAGGGGGACGCTGCTGCCCTGGCCGGAGAACAGCTGCGCCACCGCGTCGGTGGGGAACATCACACACAGGTTGAGCGCGTCCCGCAGGACCATGCCTCCAAACCACGCCACCTTGCGCAGCGGCGCGTGGGTGAGCGCGCCCCGTCCATGCAGCTCAAAACCACCCAGCCACGGGTGCACCACAAACGCCAGCACCAGGTGGAGCAGCAGGCCCAGTCCAAACACCAGGGCGGCCACGCGCACACGCTCCCACGCGCGCCTGGGTTCCTGCGCGGTGTTGGCCAGTTCCACGGCGGAGAACAGCACAAACACAAACGCGCTCACCTGGTAGATGCTCAGCGCCACCTGCAGCAGCAACAGCGCACCCAGCCAGGCGTTGCGGTGTCCCTGTTGGATGCGCGGCAACAACGCATGTGCGGTGGCCGCCGCCATCAACGCCAAGGGTGTGCTGAACCCGGAGACGGGACTCACCATGTCCACCGTCCCGGGCATGGCGCACCACACCACACCCATGGCCAGCGCGCCGGCTTCATCCATCCCCAGGTTGCGCAGGCGCCAGGTGGCAACCACGGCCCACGTGGACAGCAGGATCACAAAAAGCGCACGCGGCATCCAAAGGTCCGCAACGTCACCGGCGTGGCGCAGCACCAGGTCCAACAGCCACCCGTGCAACAAACGCCCATCTCCCGCGGTGAGGCTGTGCAGGGAGGAGTGGTCCAACACACGTGCCGCAAGGAACACGTAATCATCCGCCGCGGCGTACGTGCCAAAAAACGCGGGTGAGAACACCGTCAGCGCCGCCAACGGGATGACCCACGCGCGCCGCGCAACCTCCCACAGGCGTGGCTCTTGGGGCGGGCGCGCTGCGCTCAACATGGGCCACATCCTCCACAGGGTGAGCCGGAGGCGTCAACGGGGGAGACAACCCAGAAGTGCGCCGCTATCATCACCGCATGACCATGCGCATGACCGTGTTGGTGCTGGGCTGGGTTCTTCTTCCCGCGGTGGTGCGCGCGGACCTGATTGCCCACACCCGCGCCACATCCGTCAATGGCGGCTGCGCGGTGGATGACCATGAAGGGTTTGGCCAGGGAGACCCGGACCGCACGTTGCGCATGGCCATCTTTGACAGTGTGGCCGTGGCGGATTCGGCCACCTGCGCCACCGATTGCAGCGACGACGGAAACCCGGCCACCGCGGATGGAAAGACGCTGGACTACTGCACCCAGTCCAGCAGCTGCGGCGCTTTTGATTTCCCGGATCAGCTTCTGGAGAAGGTCATCCCGGACAACAGCGGGGCGTACTTCTATTTTGGGCTGTGGGACATGGACCTGGATGCCAATGACTCCCTGGGGGACCACTGGCTGTTTGCCTCCACGCGCACCGTGTTGTCTGGCACCGCCAACAACAACGCGTCACCCTACAGCGCTGACAGCCCCATTGCCGGGATGTGTTACGGCTTTTCTGACGGCGGTGACGTTGAGGGCGGCGGCAACGTTGGCAACTACACGCTCAACCAGGTGAGCTGGTTCACGGACACCTCAGGTCCTTCCAACGCCGTGGTGTTTGCCACGGATGACGCGCTCACCAATCCCGCGTGGGACAATGACACCATGCTCAACTTCAACTGGACGGGTGCGGCAGATCCCAACAGCGGTATTGATGAGTACCTGGTCACGCTGCGCAACGTGGGGACCGGTGCGGTTCTTTTCAATCTGGCTACCGTGGGGACTGCAACGTCGGTGTCGTTCTGTCCTTCGGCGTGCACCTTTGCATTCACTCCGGTGCACGGCACCACCTATGGGCTGGTGGTCCGCGCCTTCAACGGGGCCTACCCCACGTTGACCACCGAAGCCGGCGGTGACGCACGGTCGGTCTCCATCTCCGCCGAGCGCACCATTGCGGTGGACCTGACCAACCCCGTCTCCAGCGTGACCGCGCCCGCCGCCGCCAGTTGGGTCAACGCCAGTTTCACCGCCACGCTGGCGGACAGTGACCTTGGCGCCGGACTGACAAGCTGCGCGTATACGGTGGTGGACAATGGCACCGTGCGCGTCAACAGCGCCGCGCGCACCTGCAGCACCGGCGTGTCCATCACCGTGGGCGCGGGCAGCAACTGCCGCACCCAGGGGGCCACCACGTGCACCGTAGAGGTGACGTCGGTGGATGGGGCGCGCCGCAACAGTGCCGTGGGCACGCGCAGTTTTTCTGTGGACTGGACAGAGGATGACGTGGTGGGCCTGGCCGCGTGGACCGCCAACGGTGGCACGGTCATCTCTCCCGTGGGCTGGACGGTGGACCGTGACCCGTACGTGTCCTGGGGCATCAACGTGGGTGGCCGCCACGCGCCCATCACCGGATATTCCTGGCTGTGGGACGCGGACCCGGACTGCAGCGCCGAACTTGCTGGCGGTGACAGCGGTGCGCTGCAGACGTCCACGGGGACGTTGCTGGATGGTGCGCACACGTTCCGCATCCGGGCGGTGGATGCTGCGGGCAACTGCGGGCCGGTGGCCACCCTGGCCATCAATGTGGACGGCAGCGCCGAGTCCCTTGGCCCGCTCACGGTGCGTGGCGGCCCTGGCGGCGCCGTCATTGCGCCCGCCACCTGGCAGATGGATGACACGGTGTACGTGGAATGGACCGCGCCAACGTCCACCGCGCCGGTCTTTGGATACTCCTACGCGGTCAACGCCACGGCGGACTGCCTGGTGGACGTGTTGACCAACGCCTGGGACCTCACCGCCACGGCGCTGGGCAACGGCGCCAGCACGCTGCAGGTGCGTGCGGTGGACGCCGCGGGGAACTGCGGCGCGGCGGCCAACACGGCGGTCTGGGTGGACCAGGCCCAGGACGCCATCACCTCCATCACCGTGCGCAACGGCGCGGGCCAGCCCGCCGTCCCGTTGGGTGAATGGCTTGCGGTGACCACGCCGTACCTGGAGTGGACCACCGCCGCGTCCATCTCTCCCATCACCGGGTACTCCTGGAGCACCAACGGCGCCCCGGACTGTGTGGTGGATGCCCCCGCCGCCAATGTGACGCTGCCAGCCCTGTCCAATGGCACCGTGACCTTCCAGGTGCGTGCGGTGGACGCCGCGGGGAACTGTGGTCCCGTGCTCACGCGTGAACTGTTGGTGGACGGCCAGGCCGAACCCATCACCGGGCTGGCCGCGTATGAATTTCAAAGCGGCCCCATCATTCCCGCCGCCACCTGGCAGCCGCTCAACCGGCCGCACTACGGCTGGAGTGTGCCCGCGTCCGCCTCGCCATTGGCGGGGTATTCATTTGCGGTGGATGCGGCGGCGGATTGTGTGGTGGACACCGCGTTGCCCCGGGTCACGCCGCCCGCCCTGACGGACGGGGTGCATGTCTTTGAAGTGCGCGCGGTGGACACGGCTGGAAACTGCGGACAGGCTGCGTCCTTCACCGTGTGGGTGGATGCCGCCGGGGATGACGTCACGGGCCTGGCCGCGTGGACCGACCTTGGTGGAGCCAGCATCCCATCCGCAACCTGGACCACGGACAACACGCCCTACATGACCTGGTCCGCCACGTCGGTGTCACCCCTGGCGGGCTATTCTGTTGCCGTGGCAGGCAGTGTGGATTGTGTGGTGGATACCAACACCGCGGCCTATGCGGTGGCCGCACTGCCGGATGGTTTCCACAAGGTCACCGTGCGCGCGGTGGATGCCGCGGGCAACTGTGGAGCCGCGGTGTCCTATGACCTCTACGTGGACCGTACTGCGGACGCGCTGCTGGACCTGCGCTTGGAGGCGGCGTCAGGTGGCGCGGTGCCCTCCGGCGTATGGCAACCGCAGGCCAATGTGGTGGCGTTCTTCCAGGCAACCTCCCAGTCACCGGTGACCGGCTATTCGTTTGGCCTGGACGCCGCGGCGGATTGCCTGGTGGATACCGTGGCCACGTCTTTGGCCTTGGGGGTCCTGGGCCAGGGCATGCACCGGCTGGAAGTGCGCGCGTTGGACAGCGCGGGCAACTGCGGGCCGGTGGGCACGCTGGACATCTGGGTGGACGCGGCCGCTGAGGACGTGGGCCCGGTAATGGCCCTCTCCGACGTGGGCGGCACAACGTTGCCCGCGGGGACCTGGCAGCTGGATGACACGGTGGTCTTTGTGTGGGGCGCGGTCACGTCCACCGCGCCGGTGCAATATTCGGTTGCGTTGGATGCCCCCGCGGATTGCACCGGGGACACCGCACTGCCGCAGCACGCCGTCACGTTGATGCCCGGCCAGCACGTCTTCCACGTGCGTGCGGTGGATGCTGCGGGGAATTGTGGCGCCGAACAGACCTTTGCGCTGTGGGTGGATGGAGACACCGACGCGGACAACATTGGCGCGCAGCAGGACAACTGCCCCGCGGCGTTCAACCCAGACCAGCTCAACACCGACGGAGACGCGCAGGGGGATGCCTGTGACCCGGATGATGACGGGGACACGCTGTTGGACGCCCGCGAGCTGGTGCTCGGCCTCAACCCGCAGCAGCGTGATTCGGACGGCGACGCCATCCCGGACAACGTGGAAGTGGTGGACCCGGTGAACCCGCGGGACACCAACAACGACCAGATGTTGGACGCCCTGGATGATGACTCGGACGGGGACGGTCTGTCTGACGCGGATGAAGCCGGTGACACGGACCTGGACACCCCTGCGGTGGACCGCAACGCCAACCAGATTCCGGACTACCGGGACGCGTTGTCTGATGCGGACGGTGACGGCGTCCCGGACGCGCAAGAAGTGGGGGACGTGGACCTGGTGACACCGCCGGTGAACACGGACAACAACGGCCTGCCGGATTATCTGGATGATGATTCGGATGATGACGGTGTCCTGGACGGTGTGGACAACTGCCGCACGGTGGCCAACCCGGACCAGGCAAGCGCCGCAGATGGTGGGCCCGGTCTGGCTTGTGCACCACCCACGCCGGATGCGGGCGCCGTGATGGATGCATCCACCCCGCAATCTGATGGCGGCGTTGTGGACCTGGATGGCGGACCCGGCCAGCAGGATGCCAGCGCCAACGCAGATGCCTCACTGGTGCTGGACGGCGCCATTGGATTGGACGGGGCCACCGGTGGAGATGCAGCCACCCAGGATGCAGC
>Ga0154020_10000084_pt1 | contig 98477 bp, 92 predicted proteins | sample Klosneuvirus_201_FD_109709 | JGI IMG/M metagenome (GOLD analysis project Ga0154020, IMG submission 109709) | Active sludge microbial communities from wastewater, Klosterneuburg, Austria - Klosneuvirus_20160825_MG | ecosystem: Engineered > WWTP > Aerobic digester > Activated sludge | place... | reverse complement strand
CTTCGTATTGGTCGGCAATTTCTGACACCACGCCAGCCGCTAACACTGCATTGGTGCTATTTGGGCTTGACGTTGTTGTTTCAACTTTTTGCATAAATTTTACTTTTAGTTATTAATTTGAACATTTGTGCCTTGATGCCCAAACAGACACCAATGCTTTAACGTTACCTGCAAGGCTATCCGACCTTCTCCGAAACCTTATCAAGCAATTCGCTACGGCTTTTAATATCTGCTCGTTTCTTTACGTCTGCTTCGACTTTACAAACAGTTTTTAAGTCTGTTTCTCCTTGCTTTTCAATTACCAACTCGTAAAGAGAAACAAGCATATCTAAGCCTTTTGTGTCAAATCCATAGCCTACTATTCCAGCGGCTATTTTCATGTAATTAATTTTTTCTTCGTGTGTCATAATATTTTTATTTTTAGTGGGTCAACGTTTGGTATAGGAAGTCTTCCTATAACTACTACTATTCCCCAAGAGGGTAAGCTAGGATTATGACCTATGTTCTTACATATTCCTGCTACTGTCTCTTTACCAGAGCCTATATTTGGGATAGGGTATTTATATGGAACTTCTATTCTCTTTCCTAAGTACTTGTCTTTCAGTTCTTTATCAGTCATTTCAAAACTTACTGGTGTGTTCATACTATTCTTTTTATAGGTACAAAATAAGCACTGCTTCCAGTTTTATCTTCTGAACCTAAAGCAAGAATAGCTTCTTCTTCAAACCATTCTTCTTCCATTAATTCTTGCACATCAGGCCATGTAACGGGTACATAAGCATCTCTCACCATTGATAAAACAGTATTTACATCTTTTGACTCTTCTTCACTCATGTTAAGCTCATATACTCCTTGTCCTATGGCTTCCATTGCATCTTCAAATTTTTTATTTTCCATTATTCATGTGTATAAATGTTTTCTATCCAATATTGGTAGAGTTCTTTGTTAGTAAGAGTTGCATCTTCACCATCTATCTGGTAAGTAAAATCAGCTAATCTCCTAAGTTCAAAAGATTCAAGACTTAAATCTTTCCATTCAGCAAACTTAACAGGTAAATCTAATGCTATAGCAGCAATAAATCCTTCTTTATAAGCAGGTTGACAAACAGTACTAGAACCCGGAAATGCTTTTTTAGCATCTTTATTCATAAATTTTTCTACCTTATTCATAATCAATGTTTTAAATGTGGTTTAAAATAATCCATTTCTACATTATAATGTTTTACAATCCACTCAGAAGTAATATGTTTAGATGGACCACAAGCTTTTAAAACATAATTTACACCGTATCCATTTACTAACCATTCAATAATTTTGATTGATTCATAAATTCTTTGTTGTATTTGTAAATCAGTCATAGCTTATCATTTGTTTAACTTTAAGAATAGATTCTTTGTCAGCTTTGTATATTCGATGTTCATGAATTTCAATGATAGGAACTTCAGCACATTTATCTACTACTGCTTCTACTATTTCTTTAAGGGCTGCTTTTAATTGGGGTATATCTTCCATTAACCCACCTGCTTGCCACTTCCGCAATATAGATTCTATATTTATCTTGCTCATATCAAATGTTTTAATGTGTATAAAAGGATGGCTTTTTAAATGCTTAAATTAAAGTGAAAGCTTGTTCAATTGCTTTGTCTAAAGCTTCATACACACTGTTAAAATCTCCACTATATTTAGCTGTTGTATCAAAACCATTTCCAAGTTTTATAAAATAGAAATACATAAACTTATTTTTAGCTATAGGATTTCTATCATATGAAATATGAATGTTACGTTTCTCTCTAAACCAATCAGTTATTTGTTGATATAGAGGTGCAGCAATAAAAATTAAAGAATTACCATCTTTACGAAAATCTGAGTTCCTTTTAGGAAATTCACAATCAATAGTAATCCATTGTTTGTGTAATGGTAATATAAAGTCTTTATCTGTATTATACCAACCCAATACTTCTTCATCAAATCCTTTCTCTTTAGCTAATAAAGCTAGATTATATGGTAGAAATAAATGTTTCATTTTATATTATTTAAAGGGTAAGCATTAATAACAGTATTTTCAGATAGTCCCACGCCATATATTAAATATATTTTTTCATGGTATAGTTTATGTATGGCTTTAGCCTGAGCTTCTACATGAAGTTTAGCAAATTCTATTAATCTTTTTTTCTCAGCCCATCCTTTTGTAGGATTAGAAGCGTTATCTACTAAAAAATCTTCAGCAGTAGGTAAATTGCCAGCCTTTGTACGTTTGTCCATTATATCTTCCTTTTAAATATGCGATTATATTTGATTTTTTTAAGTCAAGAGTTTTCCAGCAATCTGCTATAGATTGAAATGGTATAGATTCTTTAGTTTCTACATTATAAGCAATTACAGCCTTAGCTACTTTTTTATCTCTTTGTTTTTGTTTCATCTCTTCTGTAAATTTTTTACCAAAAAAGTTATTTTTTCTCCTAATTGACTCTGAGAAATTTTTTTACCTCTTTCTTTTGTAAAATCATATTTTACATGGCAAGACCTACAAAGTTCTATAAAAACCTCTCTGTTCTTTGAGTATTCACATTTTTGTATTAAAGCCCAATCATATCTTTTGGCTGTAGTTGTATTACAATGCTCACACCTAGAAGCTTTACCGTAATTTTTTCTTATCCATCTATGAATAGATTCATATTCTTTTCTTTCCATGATACAAAGATAAGCATTTTCCAACTAATTACCAAATTCTGCTGTTGGTATTTTATTATTCATAATCAATCATTTAATGATAATAGGAAATAGTTCCACAATATCTACATACCTCATGTCCTAAATTTTCAGGTGTATATCCTTTATATCCCGGACAACCCTGTATAGTAAAAGGATAAGCATCTTTTGAGTAATTTTTAGGAGGCTCTTGAAGCATTGCTTTCTTTACCTCTTCTTCTTGTTTTTTAGTTTGTGCCATAATCAATCCTTGTTTTTACTTTAAGAATAGATTGTTTTATCTCTCTCCCTGTTTTAAATATAGTATTTTGTCTGCCATTTATCATATGTCCGTTTATATGACGAGATGCCTCTAAATAGCAATTATCCACTACAGCTTCGACTATCTCTTTGATAGCCTGTTTTGTGTAGAATGTATTCTTCTGACCGTACTTTTGCAGAATTTCTTCTATACTAATATTCATACTATTCAGGGTTATATATGTTATTTAACCAATATTGGTAAAGTTGTTTTGAAGTTGGTTCACCATAACCTTCAGTAGTGTAATGTGGAAAGATTGTTTGCATAATAATATGATATTCATCATTTCTTTTAAAACCAAATGGCCAATCCTTTACCCATTCATTAAATTTAACAGGTAAATCTAATGCTATAGCAGCAACAAAACCTCGTGAAACTATACTTGGACCTAAATTTTCATTTAACCACAAATCTTCAAGTATAGCTTCTCGTTTTTTCTTAAAGTTATCCATAATTTTATTTTTTACGATATTCATTTAAGAAATACAGAAGAAACATCATCCCAAATGAACCAGTCATTGCCCATCTATGAGGCTCTATTGATTTATTTAGATAAAGAGTTGATGTTGTATAATACCCGATTGTAAAACAAGATAGCATTGCTAAAAATAATGCTCCAAATATTTGTAACTTCTTCATAATTAATAATTTAGGTAGTTGGTTAGCTTCGAACCACGTCTGTTTCAACGTCCCAACTACAGGAATTTACTTCCAAAATGCATTTTTAAATTTACTCCAGAACCACTTTGTTCCTCTTCCCTCAAATACTACAACATCAATGAGAAAAAGAACAAGTAGGATTCCTAACACAGCTCCTATTGTCATAATAAATATATTTAATTATTAATAACCATAACTATCAAAACGGTACATTCCCTTATTCTCAAAATGAGCCTTATCCATTGAACAAATATCTCTATAATCCCATCTTTTACTTCTTGTAAGTACTAATCCAAGAAACTTTACATTGAATAGCTCAATTGTCTGTGAGATTATCTTAGAACCACAACAGGGACATATACCAAGTTTGATAGCTAAGTCACGTCTTTTCCTTTCCTCCTCCTCAATAAGAAATTGTTTATGTCTTTCTTGCCTAATGAGACTAAGTTCCTCCATTGTAGGCTTATTTGGACAGTCCATAACTTTTGGGTTTTATAATATGTAACTAAGGAAGCAGGTAATACCTGCCTCCCTAGTAAACATACAAAATATTGGTAATTAGTTACCAAGTTTAATCTGTACTCTTCGATTTCCGGGAAAGTTTCTCTTATTTTCTTCTTCCATTATCTTAAGGAAGCGTTGACGAAACTCTTCAACCTGCAAACTATCGTTCCCTACTACCATAGGGGGAGAGATATTAATAACCTCTACTTGTTGAGATAAAGGTTCTTTCTTTTTAGGTTCGTTCTCTGTCTCAAAGAAAACGCCTCCTAGTTTCTTTATAAAACTCATACTGATTGTTTGATGATTTCTGAAATTTTTTCCTTTGAAATGGGTTCTCCCAACAAAGTTGTAAATCTACTCATAGCCCAATTTTGCTCAGCCATTCCACTCATACCAGTAAGAGGACTAATTCTCGGAGTTGGTTTATTCACAATCTCTACTAGGAGAAGCCCTTTCTCACCCACAGTATTAGGAACAACATCTCTGACATTATATATCTTATCCATTACTGGCTTGGTGATATTATGTTTAGAGAAGTATACCTCCCACTCAGGTGAAAAATTCGAATTAATACAAATTACCTCCATTTTTTTGTTTTTTGTTATGAATTTCTTTTACTCGTAGCAGAGTTATCTTTGCAACAATCCCCATAAACTTCAAGAAGCACTGAGTCTTATTAAACTCAGTACTCTTACTTATTGTGGTGTGGACGAATGTTGTGTCAGGAATAACTCTATTTTCTCTGCAATCCCACCTTACTAAAACTTCAGGTTGATTTGGTCTGGCTGATGCAAGCGGCTCCATAGTTTTTACAGTCTTATTTTGAGGATTTCTATTTCTTTGGTAATTCTTTTTATATCGCTATCCTTGAGGATAACACCTTTAGGAATATCATCAACAATCTTCAAATCCTCCTGATTAGGTGTCTCTTTTCCCCGGAAGGGACGATAACCATCTTTGAGCTGTTTTTCGAGACGCTCAATAACTCGTTGTCTTCGAGCCACTGCACTTGGGCTCTTGTTAAACTTCACTGGCATTGTTTTACCTCCATTTTTAGGGTTATAATAGGAATGAACACCAACTACCCATATCAGGAGGATACAGATAATTAGAATTTCTCCCATGATTTTGGTTTTATTTAGTTACTATCATTCATTTTCTCCCCTTCTTCTGCTACACTTTGCTCAGAAGTCTTTCCCACAAGAATATCATAGTAATCCTTCTCGATATCCTTAATTCTTTCCAAATCTTTGAAGAGTTCCGCTACCGTAGCAGAAAAATCCTTCATAGACTGTTCTACTTTATTTTCGAACTCTTTCTTTAGCTTCTCCACATTCTTTAGGTGCTCCCTTTGCTTTTGGATAGCCTCAACTGCCCTCTTCTTAAATGAGTCAACCAAATTCTGCTTTTCCTCTCTAGCTAACTCCTTAACGGCCTCCATTACCTCTTCTGGTATGAGTTTTGTAGGGCGAAATAACATTTTGCCACCCAGTATTTGTGTAAGACTGGCTAAATCTTCTTCATACTTTTTCTTTACTTTACTTAATTGTTCATCCATTTTTACGGTTTTAAAAGTTTAATAATACGTGACATTTCATTAAGTGACCTAGTTGGATATAATACAGGGAATTTCTTTCCCAATTCAACAACTTCAATAATGACATCACTTCCAGACAAATAATAGTCACCTTTGATATTATAGGACTCTATCATTTTATCTTGATTGAATTTGCATACTAAAGAGTTTACTGGAATACAAAATCTACTATTCATATAACAAACATTAGTCCTTAAGAAATTGTAGAAAAGACCTCTTAACTCTTCATATGAACGGCCTTTGAGATTCTTTCCTCTTACATAATCATTATACTGCTCAACAGCTGTCATAACAGAGTCAAAAACATTTATCATACTATATGTTTTAGTGACGTTTGAAATCTCCAACATAAAAGTGGTTGTAGCCACAATACTTGACGAGGAAATCAATCTTTCCACGGGATTTTATACCTACACTTCCCTTATGACCATCTCCTGAATTTTCCTGAATTTGTTTACCTATTATATTCAAATCTGGCTTTTTTCTTAATTGAGCAACTACCTCGTGCTCAAGATAATCTTTTACCTTTCTTTCTGACATATCTTATTTTTTATTCATTGAAAATTACTCTCCTCCACCAGAATCACCACTGTCCCAGCTTCCACTTGCTCCGCCACCTCCAAAGTCACCACCTCCAAAGTCATTAGAGTGATTATCTTCTGAGTGATTACTACCAATTACGTTATCAAAGGCAGATGGAATAAAAGAATCAACGATATTGTCACTAAGTGGACTAGAACTAGATGGTTCTTCCTCTTTTTTCCTGAAATTAACCTTGTCATTGTAGGTCAATATGGCATAATGAGTAGAAGTAATCTCTCCACCCATACGATAGTCCTTACCCGTTGCAGATTTGAAACTGCGGATACAAACATAACTCATGTTTTTAAGTTTAATTGGTTATTAAATAGATACCTAGCTAAGCAAACAGGCTATCCTGTCTTTGCCATGATTACTGTTTTTTGTTTTTATTATTAAAATGAATACATCCGAAATTTTCATTGGTTACAAGGCAATACTGACTACGATTAGGTGCACCATAAGGAATTGTATCCTTCTGGCTCTCGAACCTATGTACACTCATATACTTATTTGACGGATTCTTACGGTCAAGAACACATATATCTCCATCACGGGATACATTAAATTCCCATATAGGACATGTACATATTCCACTGAATTTGCTATAATCCAATTCTGATTGCTGGGGTCTCCAGTGCATACAATTTTTACACTTCATAAAATATTTTTTGGTGATTAATAAAAAAGGACCTACCATTTCTGATAGGTCCTTATACCAAATCTACCCTCCCACAGTTATATTGTGGCCTTTCTTACAGGCTCATAACGATTACTTCTATGAAGAGATTGCAATGGTGTATAAACATCCATCACATCCATATCCTTAAAGTTCGTTAATAACTGCTCAATCTGTGCAGGATTTGGAGGAATAAACATAAAGTTATCTATTCCCTGAAATCTACTTACAAGTGCAGACGAATCAGAAGCCACATCAATAGCAATTACAAACGGGCGGAAACCAAAATAGTTTTCACACTCCTTCATAAATGTATTAACAGAAGCTTCAGGACTCGGCCCATTATTCCAGTTACCATCAGAAATGATAGTCCAAACAGGGAAGTTCTGTAATTGCTCCAACATTGTTGGGTTGCCACTTAACTGCTGGTTTAAGTAACGAGGGATAGATGAAATACTAGTTGCATTACTTGTCATTACTGAGTAAGCAAACTCCCTGACTCTCTTTAGATTATCAAGAAAATGCATCTCAGGAACAATAAGAGCCTCATTAGTAGGGATGGCCTTTGCACGAAGAATTGTATTTGGTACATTAGACTTTGATGTCATTGTTGAGTATAAACGGGCACTACTTGAGTAGAAACCCAGTAAACTCCTACCTACATCATCCGGATTCTTCATCAGGCATATAGTAGCCATAAAAGTAGCAAAATCAAAGGCTGTTACACCATTTACTCTACCTCCCCTCATACTTCCACTATCATCTACAAATACCAGATTATTATATGGAAGATTTACCTTATCAAGAAAAGGTTGAACCTTTACCTTATCAATAGTACCTGCTACAATTTCAGTAAACATCTGGTCAAAGTTAGTAGCACCAACTGTTACTTTGGCCTCCTTCTTAACTTCTTTCAGTTTTACCTCATCATCCTGAGTACCTGTACCCTGACGTATCTTTTCCTCTAATACCCTTACTTCTGCCTGTTTAACGTCCTTAAATTTCTCCCACTCAAGGAACCATTGACCTAACTTCCATTTAGGTTTAACCTTGTCATTAGCATCAAGAAGTCTCCTTCTTACACGATAACGAGCACCTGCTGGCAATTTGTTTAACCACTCCTTAAACTCAAATTGGTCAAACTCATTTATTTTACCTGATGAGAAGAGAACACTCTCAATATCACCAATAAACTCCTTTCTCCACTTAAAATAGTCATGGAATTCAATATGAGTGCCCTTATTTGTGTAGGCAAAACCTGCCTTATCGCAAACACGTACAAGGAACGCTTCCTTTGCCTTCATTACAGTTCTTGTTTCATTAAGCATACGCTTATGATTCTTTCTCTTACTCATACGAGGACGAGATAAAAACTTGGCAATGAAGTACTTATCAGAAGGATTCTTACCCTGAATAACACCAGCTATGAATGTAGCCAAATCATTCAGGTACTCTTCATTACCAACTAATGAGCTAAATACTTTTGATACTTTAGCCTTCTTCTTCTCAGTTTTCACCCTGTTACGAAGAAGTGTATCAAAGCATGTATACTCATTAAAGAGTGATGCAAAGAGAAACTTCCTGAACTGTGGGTAATTTTTGTTCTTTAACCAGTGGATAATGTCATAAAATGCTTCTCTTTGAGCATTACCTCCACTATCAACCTTTCTCTTTCCAAAAAGATTGTGTTGTCTGGCAGTAATATCACCAAATGAGAACAATAAGGAAAAGAACATTTCTCTGTTTTCCTTATTACTTTGGACTTCAGTCCAACATCTATCGAGTAATCCAGCAGGAATACTACCCTTTGAAGCTGATTGATACAACTCCAAGCAGCTTCTCAATCCAAAAAATGGATTAGCTGACTTCTTTGTTAACTCTACTTTTAGCATAATAGTGAGTTTGCAGGACACTTTTCTCCAATTTTACAAGTATGGTGCTGGAATACCAGCGGTATTGATTGTAAGTGTCCTAAGGTTATTAAATATAGTTTTCTCAGCGGGGAGTGGGGGAATCGAACCACCCATAAACTTTCAATTTCTAAATAATTGTGTTTTATTAAGATTGATTGTAAGTGACACTGCCACTTATACCATCTCCCCATAAAAGCTACTGACTTATAGTACCCAAAACTTAAAGTTTGTATATATTGTAAGTAGCTTATTTTGTAAGATTATAGTGTTTTGGTTACCAGTTAAAGAACCGTATTCTCTCATACGCTAACAACTGATATATTAATCGCCTTTCACTATAATCTTTCGGCTCTCAAATAGTTCTCACGAACACATTGAGAGAGGATACTTTATTAAATCCTAATGCTCTACCACTGAGCTATGTCCCGAAAGACAGTTGGTGCATTCTTAGCAGCACTCAGGCTTCTTTTGTATAAGAAGGCATAATATAGCTTTTCAATAGTTTCAGGAGGTATAAAACCTTCTACATGTGGTATATTAGTCCCATGTGGTATACCAATCCTAATCCCAGATAGTGATAGGCTATATGCAGCTTGTATTTCAACAAACGTAAAACTCTTACAGCCAACTTGTATATATTCCGGATAATATACTACACTATATCCGGCAATACTAATACTACAGAAGTTCTCTATCTCTTTATCGTTAGCAAGTCTGAAATCTATCCCTTGTTTATATGCATCTTCACCAACATTAAACCATCTTCCATTTTTGCTATATGGAATATAATATATCTTTTTATACTTATAAGAATCCACAACATTAATGATTACTGCAATATGTCCTGCTTCACTTCCATCAAAATCAGTAAGCCATACAATAAAATCTCCTGCTTTTGCTTCACTAAAAGTTTCCCATTTACTGACTATTTCCATAGGAAGATGATGTAAACCAATTGTTTTATTAACAAAGTCATTATAAGGAATCCCAATTGGTTCATTATTATAATGAGGTCTGGTATAAGAGATATATATATCTCCTTTTTTTATATTACCTCTGAAAAGGTCAAACGGTACTACGTATTTTGTTTGTTCCATAATATATTTTTATTATATATCAAAGTTTGGAATTACTTCTCTCCTTACCTCATGAGGTGAAACTTCTAAGAGTTTCCTAAAGTTTACATGGGGATTAAAGACAATTACTCCATCAAATTTAAAACTTTCCATTACTTCGTGTTTAACAGCAGATTCACATGCAACATATGCTCTCTTAACTATCTCATCCTCAGTCATATGTTCACTCAGATAATGCTTTCCTCCTCTCCATTCTTCTATCTCTCCGGTTTTTGTACATGGAGCGTGATAGAAAACCTGAAGATAAAGTCTTTTTCCATATTTCTTATCTTCTAATACTGAAATATGAAGTGTTTTCCCAAATATTGCAAAGGAGATGTGGGAAGTCAAATCCTTTATTTCTTTTAATGTCATTTTTTGGTTATTGGTTGATGAATAATGGCTTTCTAGAGCAACGGGCTTTCAACCGCATGCTCGTTATTTTATGCTCAAGGCAGCCAACCTTACCCCTTTTGTTTAGGATTGAGGGCACTCTTCCTATTAGGCCAAAACTACTAAGCAAGGACCCAATAAATTAAAGTCACTATGTTACAAGTAGGAGAGGGATTACACCCTCGGTTAATTAATTGTAAGTGACTTATTAAGTTTTAAAATTAATTTAAAAATCTCTATTGTGCTTTGGTGGCCGTCATATATTTACGGATACGTTAATGCTATCTTCCTTATGCTTGCCAAATACGTTTTTTGACTGACGCATAAGACCACATCGGACACCGTTTAGACCACGCCTGTTAGCTTTTACAGGTTAGTGCGGAACGTACTACCTCCACACAATAGAGAAAGAGCTTTAAAAACTCTCTGGGGTTACAGCCAATACAACTTAAACCAGTCTTCAGGGGAATATTGGGCCACAATAGACTCTAATCCTGTAATCGTTTTGTTTGTATTCTCTCTACATACACCAGCTATCTGTAAATAGCTGTCAAGGTCAATTGGTCTGCTGAACAGTTCCACTATCTGTATGCACAAGAGCCAGAGAGTTCTTAATAAAGTAAGAGTAGTGTCCAGAGTCGTAATAAGCCGATTCGTTAGAATCATCCCCCTTGCGGGCAACCTGCCACTACTCTAATAGGGGGGAGTGCTGGATTCGAACCAGCATATTCAAATTTTCAGATTTTGTTTTTACCAATTAGAGTTATTGTAAGTAGTAGATACTACTGTTTTGCTCCCCCATGTTACTACTTACTAGTAGTCATATTCCTTAGGAATCTTTTCAATTATTATATCCTCAATTTCTCCTGTCTTAAACTTCTGAATTTTATCTCTCATAATTGTCCTATCCTTATATGCAGGATATGAGGTAGAATAGTTATGACCGAATTCTTTCCAGTAAATATCAAGTTTCTTTCTTAACTCTGCTAATTCCTTCTCTAGAGCTGAGTTAAGAGCATAAGTATGAGTAATAATATTAGGCTTAACTTTTACCTCTATCCAATAGAGAGGTATATTAAGCTGGTAATAACTACCACGAAACGATGCCCATTTTTCCTCAAAGGAGGCTAATTCATACCATTTTCTCTCTGAAGGGAGAAGATTTTCGTACTCAGATTTACGTATTTTAGATAATTGTGGAAATTGGTAAAATCCAAGCTTTTTTATACTTACATCTCTGCAGATTGGTAAGTATGACCTATTAGAGCGTAGTCTCTTTATAATCCTTACATCTCTTGTTCTTGCCTCAACTGCAGCCAAATCAAAAGCCTTTCTTATAGATGGGTAATCTTTTCTTCTTTTGATATCCTCCCTCAAGTCTAGGTAAATTATCCATCCTCTTTGATATGGTTCCTTCAAAGGTACTGCTGGCATATTTCTACGATAATCACGGATTTCCCAAAACCTATCCCTACAGAGAATAAAATCCTTATATCTTCTCTCTTGTTTATCCAATTTCATAACCAGTATTTTAAAGAACTTATATTAGAGGGCACCCTATCCTAAAAAGGACAGGATGCTCTAACATTTAAAGCTACTTGTTTTTTGATTGCTTAACATGCAATTGTTCTACCATTGAACTAATCACGCATGAGCGTAATACAGGATTCGAACCTATAACTATTTAATGGTTTTGTAAGTAGCTAATATTTTTTACAGTGTTCCTCCAGCAGCAAGAATCTCTGCTTCGAGTTCCTTCATACGCACTTCGGGAGTTTTAGTATCCTCCTTCAATTTTGCGTATGTTTCCTGCAATTTCTTAACTTTCTCTTTCTCAGCCTCTTTTTCAGACTCATAACGCTTATACCCAATAAGCAGGTTAATAAGCTCTTGAGTTTTTCTCAGACGGCTGGCTTTTGCTCTCTGGTGGTCAGTCAGACTCCACTCATCCAAAGACTCAATATCAGAAATCTCTTTTCTTAGATTCTGATGATACTTTGTTAAGCTGTTTAAAGAGGTATTATGGATGAGGTCTCCTACGTTAGCCTCGTTTCCTATACCAGTTACACGGAATGTTTCCCCATCAAACAGGGATTTTACAGCAAGTTCTTTTAATCTTGCCAAATGTTCGGGTGTGAAATTAATCTTTGACATATTATTTTTTTTCAAAGTTAAGAAAAATGTTTATATAAATAATTAATAATTTGTTAAATAGTCTTTTGTTCCCAAAATTCACACATTCCATGCTCTCCATCAAAGAATATGATATGATTTGACTGCGTGATAATTGGGACCATACATGCATATCCCATTCTTTCAGATATAGCTCCTCTTCCAAAGTTTCTGTTAAAAGGGTGCCGGGTAGAAACCCAGCTCCGTAAATTTTAAAGAAATGATTATTAACACTCTTCTTCCCACTCAATTATGGGACAATATTTTTTCTTTACTGATTTTATGTAAGATATTAGTATATTTGGTCTTCTTATTACTTTATTTCCTCGTTTCCTAGATTTCCTCTCCTCTTTATATTGCTCAGCCTTGTTAAATATAAAACCTATTATAATAAGTATAAGGACAGCTATTCCGGGAATTCCCATAACTGAATCATACTTTGTAAAAATATTTATTATACCAAATGGAATAGAGATTGCTAAAAAAATGGTAAATTCTAACAAAAAGTAAAGAGGTAAAACACTAGACATTATGCCATCCTTTTTTGAGTCGTTATAGATTTCTCTAAAACCAATAAGCTTAGGAAATATTTTGACTGTTATATGTGGTATTAGCCATAGAGGTATTAATATTATGGCTGATATATTCTGGAATACTAAATACTTCCAGAAATAAGTACACAAATCCTTCGGAGGTAACGCATTAGTGCCATTTAGGAAAACGTATACTTTATAGTACCACGAGTTTTTTGATAGTCTCATCTTAAAAATTTTATATTACGATAAAGGTTTAACCTTCCCTCTTGTTGTAAACTTAACATGGGAACGTACCTTTCTTTTGGTTAAAGGGATTTTTGTTTTTCTTCTGGTCTTTGCCTCTAATGTTTGTGATACACTGGGTACCAGCAATTTATACTCACCTGCAGGAAAAGTACCCTCACTATCAAATGTATGAATAGCCTTCCTTAGTGAGCTACCAAACCTGTATCTTACTGCATATATTTTACCTCCAATTACCCTGAGTATATATGCAGTATCTCTTTGAAAGATTCCATCAGAGTGCTCTCTGCGTATAGCACATGCTGCAACACAGCAATTTGGGTCCTCATATCCATTAAGGGATTTTGCCTTCATTATATCACCTCTTTCGACCTCAAAACGGTGCGGAGTTGTGGCCTCAATAATAGGATATTTCTCAGTTCTTCCATCCTTGTGGGTCCACTCTATTTGACGATTAATAACACTTGACATCTGATATTGCTTTTAAGTTAAACATATTAAGTTAAAAGGGAGTCGAGTAGAAACTTAACTCCGTGATTTTGAGACTTATACATCTATGAACTACGCTTATGTGGTGATAATCAACTCGTTATTGATTATTGACACTGTTTTTATCGGAAAACGGAAGATGGTAGAGCTATGAGTAGCGGTATCCTTTACAGAAACAGTACTATTTCTCTTCCTTCTCTTTTTGGTATGGGATTTACTAAGGCGGAGTACCTTATTTGATGCACCGAAGAATGGTCTTCCGTTTACTGTGCACCAAGCACGGACAGCCTTTGTTCTTTCCCTTCCATTGTAGTTAGCAATGATTTTCTTTAATTCTCTCTCCTCTCTTGGAGAGTAGAAATTGATTGTTGTTTTTGACATAATTGTCTTTTTTAGTTAGTGATTGAAAAAAAGTTATCATGGCTGATGTATCAAAGTAACTAATATACTTTGCATCAGTATATTTTCTGAATGTTGAGATTGTATCCTCATATCCCATTCCTCTTAAAGAAAGAGTGAGTGAATATTGTGGACTACGTATTATCTGTAACATGTAAGGCTCTATTTTTCTCATCGTTGAGCAAAAATCAAAGTCATAGAATACCTCATGTCCCAAGTGATTAAGAATATTATCAAATATCAAATCACAATTAGGCTTCTGCCTCTTCTGTTTCTCGTACACTTTTGGGTTATTTTCAAACAATGTAATATCCCTATACCCTAAATCCCTGAGTACTCCTATATATCTGTTGATATCGGGTCCTCCCAATCCAAATATTGATTTGCGTTTAGATGTCAATGATATCTTTTGAACATCTCTTTTTACCAATTCTCCAGTATATGATTTCATTTACCTGACTTAATGAGGCTAACCTCTCTCATAATATGAGTTAAAAATAGCAGGAGAATTTCTCCTCCTGCTTGACTTGACCAAATACTCCGAACGAGAAGTATTAATCTTCTACTTCATTTTTTGGTTTAAGTGATTGATTTTTCTTATAGATTTCTTCCCAGTCATATTCTGTTTCATCTATAAATTTGGCTTCAGTCTTTTGGCCAAACTCTTTCTCCCACTCTATTAAGCGTTCAGGTCGTCCATCATGTAAATCACTCTTTGCAAAACCAGAGTGACTACAGAAATGACTTGCTAAACACTCTCCTGTATCAGGGTCTAATATGTGAAAGGGAGAGTCTTTTTGTACATCTGACCCCGGATAAATTACTAATGTTTTCATATTTCCTCCTTTTTGTTTGATGATTCCCTTATACAGGTGACTGTAATAAGGATATCTCCCCCAACAACTTTGATATCTTCATCCTTTAGGTTGGCAGCATCTACTCCCATTTGTCTGGCAGCAAACGTTTTTGCCCAATTAAGGATATCCGTTTTATCAAATACTACTTGTTGGGTAGTAGTTTCAGTGTATACCATTATTTTCTTGTTTTGGTGATTTTTGCAAATGTAGGGCTTGTTTTAGAGGGAAATGGGTCTCCTCCTATAGGCATTACACTACTGATTAGCTTATCCGTAAGCATTCCTACTAGCCTCTTTTTCTTTTTATTAACTTTTACTTTACTCCAAGCATTCATAATTGGTATTTTATTTGGTTGATTAATTAGTTTTAAACAAAAAAGGAGCCTAAGTTAATAGACTCCTTCGGAAAACTTTTAGGGCAATTCTCTTTCCACTATCCAAGTTTCCCTAATATGCACATACTGCCTTTATCTAAATAGTATATCTTCAAGTTCATCATATTCCTTATCAGGATACTCAAGATGTAGCATATCTATACACCATGAGTCAGAATATTTCTCTCCTGTATATTTGGATACTTTTGAGTGCCATTCATTAGGTGTTATACCTTTATATGGACACATATCCCATCTGCAGGAGTGATAATTCTGTTTCCTATTGAATATAATGAGACAAATGATTGCTAATAACACAATCTGAAGTATCTGTTTCATAAAATTACTTTTGGTAGGTGAAGTAATGTGTTTTTCCCCTGTACAAGAAGGAGTTCATCTCCATATTCTTCTATGAACATAGATACTTCACAATCAAAAATTGTTTTTACCTGTCCCTCTAACTCCTCTTGAGTAAGGGCACGTTTATATCTGGCCTCTCTCTTTCTCCCATCTATATGATGAAACTCAACAATAAATGGGTCGATACTTATGACCTGATAAGTTACATTTTTTTCCATTTTAATATATTTTAGTTGTTAAAGAATTAGTAGAAGGCTTAATGGACCTTCCAAGAGAGTATATGCTCACCGACTACAATTAAGTAGACTAATTCTACTCACCAACCCACCAATTATGCTCAGGTAATTAATACAAAATAGAAGGAGCCGACCCACATAGGTCAACTCCTAATATCATCAGAGGTCGTTCAACACCAATCTGCTGACCACTACCCTCCGGGAATTATCCCATAGTGTTTGAGGACACTACCGAGATTTTTTGGGAGCTCTCACACTCCTTTATTATCTCATGTGCAGCACTATCTTAAACCTTGTCAGTGTCATATCCTGATAGAATTGCTCCAATAGCAAATAATATTACCATCACAACAGGACCAGACATAAAGGCAATCATGAATATTAAAAATACTCCAATGATTTTAATAATAGAGTTCATATAATTAATTTTTGTTTACTCCGTTTCGGCTCTGATTTAAGCCATCATCAGTGGTATACAAATACCAGACGGAAGGAGGATGATTTCTCACCCTCCAAATTCGTTGCCTCGGTCTAAAGGCCGGATTTACAAGGAGTGTACAGTTCCCTGCTACCGAATATTTTATTCACTTACTCCCTCCAAGGAGCAGTAAGAATGCATCTGTTAATCTTGGAGAACTAACAGACGCTTGGATTCACATGCAATATCTGACCAGATACTGCACATTATCCTTCTAATTTGTCTATCTATTAAATTTTATCATAATATATTAATTTATATTATGAATCAGGACCTCTTATGTGTGTCATGGTTTTAAATTTTTAGGCGTTTATATTTTTTATTACTTTTGACGAGATGGAAGAAACATGCAATATCCTATTAATCATAACAGAGTAATCAAATGTCATTTCCCCAATCCTATATTCTACAGTACCCATTCTTCTTCTTATATTTACCCAAGCTAATGATTTCTCAGGACTTACGTACCTTGAATTATACTGTCCCTTATAATCCCACTTATCTAACTCAGGGAGTATCATATCTACAATCTTTCTTTGTTCTATAGTACCACCACACAATCTTGTATATAACTTTTCTATACTAGGATATCCTATACCTACATGATAATGAATACCACTCATATTATTAAGATAACACTCCTTCTTAAGATACTCACAGACATTATATAATCCAATCATACCAGCTACCCCACTTTTTATTCTGAACCTCTGCTCTGATATATCCCAAGTGTAATTCACAATTCCTAATTCTGATACTATATCCCCCAGATTAACATCACACATCGAACGTGTCCCATCTTTAAAACTGCATTCTACCTCTATTCCGATTTGGTAAGGTAACATGTTGCTGGCAATATTTACCATATTATTAGGGAACAAAGGTAGTGCTAAGGGATTATGGAATACACAATCCCTTAAAGCACGATATCCCCGTTTCATTAGTATTCACCATTGTACTGTGAATCCACACTCCCTTTCTCAGCAGTTTTATTGTTTTTCTCAATGAGAGTAACAATCTCTGCTTTAGTGGAGTTTTTGGGGACTTCGATTCCTTTTTGTTGGGCTACAGAGACCAACATGTCTTTTTTAAGGTTAATTAAACCTTTCTTTTCGGTTACAGTAGTCATAACTGTGGGTTTTATTGGTTATTAAATATGTTTAACTCTTCTGTAAATTAAATCAAGCTTAAGGATTGTATCCTTAGGAAGCACTTTAGGCTCTCCTGTCTTGATTACCCTTACCTTATTCTTATAGATAAGGATGTCACCCTTTTGAGTGACAAATTCTGTTCTGCATGAGGACAATAACAGAATTAGTAGTATTAGTAGTTTCATTTGAAGTCATTTTTAATTTCATTTGTATTTACTCGCACTAATACCTTAATTATCCAGCACACCTACATTTTGAACCATGATAGTTCTAATTTTCATGTTGCATAGAGAATTACTCTATTACTGGATAATCAAGGATACGTCCCCAACCTTCTATAGAACGAGAAGCATTTACCCCTCCACACTCAGTTATAATAGCAAAGCTTTTTAAGCTATTATAACTGCTCACCCTTGGGAGCTGATTAACACTATGAATATTACTGCAACTAATGTAAATATTGTATCCTGCAACATTCTACTACGGTTCAGTTTGTCATTTTCCCCGTAAACCATTAATGTTAATTCATAGAGACAGTGTAAACCTTTCGATTTGTTAATCAGGTAGTTTCACATCTTGGCCTATGAATTATTGCTTCAAGATGCTTATATCTACGTGAGAATGGTGTGTTAATAAAATTGTTATTATTGGCCGTATCCATGTAGACGTTTACTCTTTTTGTTCAAGAGCACCACTAATAACAAAGGTGACTGTCCATCTTTTACCATTCTCTCAACATTATCTTATGCTCTATGTACCCAAAGAAGCTACGATTTCTCCTCATATTCCTATATCCCCGCAATTTACGTCTAACAGTACGAGGATGAGAATCCATCATAAACCATAGCTTTTTATATACATAAGCTGAAATGTTCTTCTTGCTAGTAATACGCATATATTAGGATTTACTGATTACATAGATAAGCTCTTGCTAGGCAACCTAGAGACAAGAGCCCTTTGGCTAGTTAAAATAAGAACCCTCAATTCCATCCCACTCCTTACAACACAATATCTGATAACTAGGATTCTCACAATAAGCCTTTGTGCGAGCTTCACCATCTGATGACGCTTGGATAGTAATCCACCAAGGATTATCAGTGTGATGTAATGTAACCTGTAACTTATACATAAGTGATTATTTACAATATAAGTATTGGTAAACCCAAAAAGTCTACCAATACATATCATGATATAGACAAGAGCCCGTTTAATTAACCCCACCTAGATTCATTTTCTAACGCTCTTTTCCATTCACCAATCTCATTATCAAGATGTTGTGCTTCTTTATGTAATTCATTCCACTCAGTTTGTGAGTAGCTTTGTTTACTAAGTAGCTCAGCCATCTCTTTTATTAAATCCTTATACCTTTGAATCTTTTCTTTGGGTGACATTGTTTTGTGGTTCATATTATTGGGTTTTTAGTGATTATTGTTATATACTACACCAACCCTAAAATTCAAAGGATTGGTTATCAATGAGTTGTGAGAAATGATAGATGGGTATTATAACCCTATATCTCTTCCCACTTTTCTCCACATTTTCCCACATTTGCTACTATTATCGCACGATTTAGACCCATTTATAAGTCATAACGCCTGTTGTAGCTTCCCTAGTCATCTAGGCACCCAACTTTTTCTCGGCAAGTTGGCAACCACTTTACTATCATTTCATTTTCCCTCCCTGTAACCAGTATATAGACTGTAATCAACTGATTAGCAATATTTTAAAGATGTTTTTTAATTATTTTTTAGTAATTTATGCTCGCTTTGGGGCCCGATATCCTCCAAGTATTCAGATATCCCCCAAAGCTCGCATAATTTTCCCCCGAAGGGGAAAGAAGAGGATTATTCCTCTTCTTTACTTCCGGCTGTGATTTCCACGCCTTCATCAGCGTAAGCTGATTGGAGACCGTCAACGTCAGGGTCAGAAGCAAATCCAAACGAAATGATTTCACGGGAAGGAACTACGTTCCCCTCGTCATCACTTGTTTCCGGTTTAACGGAAATGTGAAACTCACCTTTCAACAGCTCATCCTTATTTTCATGAGCTTCCTGCTCTATGAATGGACGACTGTACGATACGATAAGGTTCTGCATTCCACGTTTAAAAACCATAACAGGAACTGCGTCACCGTTCTTTAGATTCATCTGTCCGAAGGACAAATCTTCAGCTTTCAGGACAGTGATACCTTCCTGAAGGGTCAATCCGTCCAATTTCTTCAGGTTTTCAAATTCTGTACCTGAAAGACCATTTGCCCACACGTTTTTCACTCTCTTTTTAGGAGCGTCTTTTTTTGAGAATAATTTCATTTTGTAAATTTTAATTTTTATTAAATTTGTTAACGGGGGTACAGTCACTCCCCTACAACTAGTAGTCGTATTTTGTGGAAGTGTACTCCAGCATTCTCCATACAAAAAATTTTGAAACCAAAGGTAGGGGGATACTTATCAGGAGGGTACCTTTAAGGGAGGGGGTATCTTATAGGTAAGTACCTATTCTTCTTTCTGTATACCTCTATTTTCCATACATATTAATTTAATACGTTAATTTGTTGTTAACATGTCTCTATATCTTTGGATTGCGTTCTTTTATATCTTATTTTTGCTTTATGTTTAAACAATTGATTAATGATATGATAGATAAGGGATGGAGAGTATACTACTTTGATGTACTTCCCTCATCTGGAAAATTGGATAATTTGTGTCATTCTAGGAATTTAGAGATGCTTACCTATGAGGGCAAGTCCCTTCTTTTTGTAAAGAGTAAATTTAAGAGAAATGAAAAGAGATGATTATGTGCGTATTATAAATGAGTTGAAGAATATGTTCCCGTACTCCTCTGATATACGTATAGAGGTAGATACTAATATGAAGGATATTGAAAACTTTTCGAAAATTGTTAGGGAACGCTCTGGAAATCATGTTATTATAACAAATGATGAATATGAAGATACAATATACTCTCGTCTTAAAACATCTTCTGGAACGATATCACTAAATAATAAAGAAAAGAAATGAGAGATGAAATAGAGAAAATAGCACGAAGAATCAAGGAAGACTACACTTCTTTAACCTTAGCAGAATTAACAACTATAAGTAAAGCTTATCCTGAATTGATAAGACTTTATTTTGAAGAAGCTAGTAAAGACCTTGCCAGACCACCCACAGATACTGTTAATATCAATACTCCTCCGGTTTCCACATTAGCAAATCATGAGTATGTTAAACCTCCTTTATATGAATTAAAGCATCTAAACAATATGCGAGATAAATATTTTACCCCTCAAATAGAGGATATAAGAGTAGGATATGAATGTGAATTAAAATATCTTAATGGAGGATGGACTAAGTTTATAATTAAAGATACTTGGGTTGGTAGAGATGGGGAAGGTGATTTAATGGAAGTTTATGGAGCTATTGAAGGGACAAATCCTATTCCTATAAGAGTTCCCTATCTAACTAAAGAACAAATAGAAGCTGATGGATGGGATTTATTAGAAGACTATATAAGGGATATACATTGGTATAAATTTCAGAAAGTCCCTAAAGTAGGAAACCCTGTTATTCTACATTATAATGACCAAAATTGGATACTACTACATCAAACTGCCTTGAGAAACGAATTGACCCCACAATATTCAGGAGAATGTAAGGATGTAAACACATTTAGATATATATGCAAACTATTAGGAATTTCAAAATAACTACAGAGAGGATTATAATAGCACTATTATTGATAGTAGTATTCTTCCTAAGTAAATGTTCCTCTTCCTTAAAAAGAGAGAAGGAGAACATTATTGCTCAGTCAGAGTTGGATAAGCAGACACTCCAAACACTTCTAAATAAGAAGGGAGATACCATCTACTCACAGAAATCTATTATAACTTCCTCACAATCAGCTATTAGGAATCTGACAGACTCTATCTTTGACTTGAAGAAGAAGGATAAGAAGAACAGAGATGTTATAGCATACTATAGAGGTCGTACAACTACCCATATAGATACATTAGAGATTAGTTGGGTAGATACCCTCCGCATGAAGAGATTTGAAGACTCCGTAGAGAGAGTATGTAAAGATGTCATAGCATACTATAGAGACTCTGCCATAGAGACACCTCATACAGATTCCTTTGTAACTAAGGATATTGATATAAATTTTACACTAAAGAAGACTGATAAAGTCCCATCTCTGTTAATTAACAGGTTATCAATAGTGGATACACTTGATTTACAGTTTGTTGAACATAAGAGATTCTTAAGAAAATCAAAGATTGAGGTACAATTTGTGCACTCCAATCCTTATATAAGAGTAGATGGTTCGAATTCAGTATTTTATAAACCCCAGAAGAAACCTAAACTTCTGCAAAAAGCCCTACTTATAGGAGTAGGAATATTTATTGGAACAAAATTATGAAAAAGCTAATAATTCTACTGCTATTCCCCATGTCTCTATTTTCTCAAAAAATGGGGCTCATTACAAATAGCATGTTTAATGTTGATGTATATGTTATATCTACTGAAAGTAAGCTTGAAGCAAAGCTCTTTGTAAATGGTATATTAGGAAATGTATCGGAAGATGGTGATTTTGATAATAGAGGTATGACATTCTATAACGATGGTTCACAGATAGTTGTATGGTTTCCCATACTATCTAAGTCCTTTGATGATTTGTCTACAATAAATCATGAGGCATCACATGTTGTAACTGCTATACTACAAAGAATAGGAGTTCCTCTATCAGATGATACATCTGAAGTACATGCTTCCTTAACAGAATATTATAACAGAAATTTTTATAAGATAATATATGGAAACAACAGGTACAACGTACTCTATTCTTCCTACTAAGAAAGATATAATACAAAGACTTTTTGAGGAGAAGAAGATTACTTTTGATGAGATGTGGATACTCTTACAAGAAAATGAAGGAACAAAGTTTATTCCTCTCCCCTATCAAGTACCCTCTCCAACCATAATACCGTGGAAACCATGAATGAATATAATATAAATATGCCAGAGTGGGTATCTCCCATGCATGAGCACAACTTTATACACCCTACTGCTGTAATTGGTCCAAACGTAAAGATGGGAAGAGGTAACTATATTGGACCATACTGTATAATAGGCTATCCTGCAGAACATAAGAAGTTCTGGATAGATAATAAGAAAGCTTTTGATATGCTTTTACCACAATTTGATGGTAAAGGAGTAGGAGAAGTAGAGATTGGAGATAACAATGTATTTACAGGAACAGTTACTATAGATGCATCTACTGAGCAGAAGACAGTTATCATGAACAATTGCTGGTTCTTAAAGCACTCACATGTAGGACATGATGCAGTTATTGGGAATGATGTAACAGTATCCTGTGGTGCAAAGATTGGAGGTCACTCTATAATAAACGATGGTTGTAATTTAGGATTAAATGCTACCATCCACCAGTGGGTAGAGGTTCCGGAACAATGTATGATAGGTATGGGGGCAGTTGTAACAAAGAAAACAGAATTATTACCAAATAGAAAGTATGCTGGTGTACCAGCTAAAGATATAGGAGAAAATAAAAGATGATTACATTTGACGAATGGAGACAGAAGTATGATAAGATGACTTTAGAGGAACAAGTTTCCTATCATAACCAATTAGAGAAACTTTATCCAGAACAAGCCCATTATAGCTATGGAGGAATAAGGGAAGCCTTCTCCTTTGCTAAACCAAAAAGAGTACTTGAGTTTGGTACATGGAAGGGTGACTTAGCAAACTTGGCAATCCCTGAATTTCAGATTGAGAGCTGGAAGGGAATTGAGATATGTGAGGCAGCAATAAGGAACACTCACTGCCGTCTTCCTCAGTTTTCATATATAATGCCATCTAAATTTGATTGGTTTATAGAGGAGAGAACAGAGGAAGCTGACCTCATAATCGGTACTCACTTTATAGAACATCTTAGTAATGAACACTTTGACAAATTGGCTGAATACTGTCATGGTGTAAAATTTGTTTACTTTGAGGCTCCTCTCACAATAGATGGTCAAGACTGGGTAGGATATCATGGAACACATAAATTAATGTATGGTTGGAGAAAGGTTGAGGAAGTAATGGCAAATAATGGTTACAAGCTTCACAATTCCTTTCATGATGCAAGATTCTTTATATGCGAGTAACAATATCATTACCTTGTTTTGGGAGACCTCAGCGTACAAGAAGAGCCATTCAGTGTATCCTTAATCAGGATTTGAAGGGATGGGAAGCTTTTGTGATGGGAGACAACTGTCCTCACTTCCAGAAAATGATAGATAGTGGAGAAATGGAACAATTTCAGTGGGCAGCTAACCTTCAGGGAAACAAATTGCATTATTTTAATGCCAAGGAAAACGGTGGAGGACATGGTTATAAGTTAACTAACCATGCTATTCAGAATGCTACAGGCAAGTATTTGGTATTCTTTGCTAATGATGATGTGATTCTCCCAAATCATTTATCCAATTACTTAGAGATAGAGAAGCATCCTGATATAGTAATGATGTATTTTGATAGTTTTCTTGACCCTGTAAAGAAACCACGTATATCTCACCTAGGATTCTGTCAAATAGGACACAGTGAAATTATTGTAAAGACGGATATAGCAAAGAAATGTAAGCCACACAGTGAGAAATATGGACATGATTGGGATTTTATAAGTGAAGTAATGAGTATGGGTAAGTGTGTTAAATCTACTTCGTCCCTACAAACATACCACGTAATGCACATTCCCTCAATTGGGTGCTCGGATGTAATAGATTGATAACAAATTATTTGGATAGTATTAATTAATATACTATATTTGCTAAAACTATAATATGATAAAAGAATTATTTAAGTTTCCTATCGTTATGATAGATGGTGATAATGAGGAAAAGAAATTGGAAGAAAATGAGTTGACTGGTAGGAAGGAGTCTGACTATGATATGATATTTGGAGAAGCTGAATATCCATATTTTGACTTTGTTGGAATAGAAGATAGATGGTTACCATCAACAGATTCTCTACATAAAGCAATGGATGGTAAATTTGATGCATGTATTGTAAAATTTGCTAGTGTTGGACAGTTACTTGTTCCTTGGACAAAGAAGAAATTTAAAGCAGAAATTGCAAAATTTGCAGAACAATATGAGACAGAGAAATCTGCAAAAGAATCTGACAAAAGAGAAATACGAGTAATAACTTTAACCCCTCACCAACTTGAGGGAATTATGGATAATCAACAAAAAACAAAAGAAGATGAGTAAAGTAAATGGCAACAAAAATTTGGATACAGCTCAAATGGAAGCAATGAGACAAACAGTAATCGAGCAGGAACTGTCTGCTCGTTCATGGAAGGCTTATTATGAAAAAATGTATTACTCTCTTGAAGCAGAGAAGTTAGAGCCTCCATATAAGGAGTTACAGGAAAGAATTGCAAAAAGAATTCAGGAGGAAAAAGAGGCAATGGAGAATTTCATGAAGAATTTAAATGAAGAGATTGAGAAGAAGAATGCAGAGAATGCTGTAGGTGAAATAAAATTAGAGGAGGCTAACTAATGGCAGTAGACAAAAAATCACAACACGTTGGTAATCATGGTGGTGTCTATACAGACATGGAAGGGATGAGTAAACAGTTTACTACAATAGACCATGATAAAAAATCAAAGATTCACTTCTCCTCTAATAAAGAGGAGTTTAATATGCAGGACTATAGGAAATCATTGATAATCAGAATCTTAGATGTTCCAGCAGCTCTTTGTCCAAATATATTTCATGATTTCACAGTAAGGGGTGATATCTCTAAGATATTATGGAATGAAAAAATGCTTGAGGATAATGGGTTACCAATGTCTCAATTGAGAGATTTATGTACTCTATGTGAGAATAGAGCAGGAGTATAATTAATTCCACATATTAATTTCACGTATTAAGTTAATTTTAAAAATAAATTTTGTAGATTAATTTATTTTTAGTATATTATCTCTATAAAAACCAACATGGTCATTAAATCATTTTTAGACAAGGTTCTGCTTCCTGACAAAAGGGATGTTTTAAGGGTGCATTTATATTTAAAATTTCTTCAATATAATGTACAACCCTTTGAGAATGATATAGATATAATAATAGAGTTGTATTGTTTTGGAGGATATTCCAACTCTGAGAAGCAAGAACAGTTCTTTGATATATGCTTAGAGAAGAAATATAAGAAAAGTAAACAGTCTATAAGGAACACTCTTTCAAGGTATACAAATATAGGAGTTCTGGAAAAGCCCAGAAATACCTCATTATCAGTATCTTCGAAGTTTATTCCTAAAATTGATTTTGATAAATTACTTCTTCAGCACACAATAACACATGCAAACTAATCACCTTGATATATATAAGATGGTGGCTGAGGAGAAGGGTGTTAGTGAACAGATATACAAAGATATAGGTTCATTCATCTTCAAAGAGACAGCCTCTATGATTAAGAATCCTGAATCCCTAATCCTTAAGTTAAAGGGCATAGGGTCATGGCACTTAAGAAAGAAGAGGATGGAGATGGTAATAAGTGAATATCCAGACCGTGGGGAAACAAAGACAAGAGAAGATTTTGAGTCAGATGCCTCATATTTATATTACTTGGAGAAACATATTCAGTATATAAATTTTAAGCAGAGACTTCAGGAATATGATAAATATCTTCAGATTAAAAGAGAGGTGAGAGAAAAAAGAAATGAAACTCAGGTATTACTACAATCTAATAAGGGGGAAGACGAACGCTTTAAATCCAGCTAAGTTAAATCTAAAACATATTTGGGCAGTTCTACAGAGTTGGTTTCGTTCTATCCTACCTGTACCTTCCCATATAAAGGAGCAGATAGCTTGGAGAGAGTATCAGGTTAAAACGAAATCTCCCCGTTGCTGGGAAGAAGGTAACTGTATACAGTGTGGATGTGTGATAAAGGAGAAAATAAAAAGTGATATGGGATGTGAGAATGAACCATACTGCTATCCTGAGATGATGAGCAAGAAGCATTGGAAAGAATATAAAACCAAACATAGAATTTATGATAGGTAGAGACCCATTAAGTGAGTTAGAAGGAAAAAGAAACCTTCTCATAAATAAACTTAAAACATTAGATGAAAGTAGAAGTAAATTGGAGAGAGAAGTTAATGAAGTTATTGAAGATATTGTAACGGAAGAAAGAAAAAAAGTATCTCCAAAAATTTATTATGCTCCTCTTGATAGATATTGTACAGCCGAGGAAGTATTGGAATTTAATGCATTCTTTTCTCATAGTGATATGTTTATATCAACAAAATTAACATCTCTATGCTAGTAGCAGTTAATACAGTAAAGGACTTAGGAAAAATAAAAAAAGGAAGCCCTTATTCTTTTCAGTTTATACTAAAGAATGATGGACAAAGTTCTGTTTTAATTGATAGGATATCAGTAGGATGTGGTTCCTGTACAAAAGCTTCTACATCTAAAGTAAATGTAAATCCGGGAGAGACATCTTCTATAGATGTGGTATTTACTCCGGGCTCAACAGGAACTCAACAAAAATTTGTAAATGTACAATGGAACGGTGACAATCTATTAAAATTAACATTTACAGCAGACTCTTATGAGTAAGGTTAAATTTATAGAGGATACTCACCAATATTTAACAGAGGATGGTAATGAGCTAATCTCTGTATCAGCATTTACAGAAAAATTTAAGCCAAAAGTTGATTGGAAAGCAGTTGCAAAAAAGGTAGCTGCAAAGAAAAGTAAACAAGGAGAACCAACTACTACCGAGGACATCTTGAACAAGTGGGAACAGAAGAGGGATTTATCAGCAAGGATAGGAACAATATTTCATTCTATAAAAGAAGAAGAGTTGTTACAGCTGGCAAATCCCATATTTTATAATATACCATGTTCTACTAAAGTATGTTCGTATAGCGGTACAGATAAATGGTCAATACCCATCAATAAATTAGAAAATAACACAGTATATCCTGAGTTAATGATATATGATTTTGAGCACATGATTTGTGGACAATCTGATAAAGTTATTGTTGCAAATAATAAGATTCATATATGGGATTATAAAACTGATGCAGAGATAAAGTTTAAAGCATTCTCTAGCCAGTGGGTAAAACCTCAGAAGTTATTAGGACCACTTGCCCATTTAGATGACTGTAATGCTAATATTTATTCCATTAAGATGTCATTATATATGTATCTTTTATGGAAGGCAAATAGGGGAACACTCAGAACTGGTGATATTATTATTGAACATGTACATCTTGAGAGAGATGAAGATGGAATTCCCATACTTAAAGATGCCAAACCGATTGTTAAAAAGGTTGAACAGATAAACCTTCCTTATAGAAAGAAGGAGGTTATGGATATGCTCGAAACCCTAAAAGTAAAAGTATGAGTACAGTTGTTCTTATAAGTCATAATGTCCCGGATAAAAAGCTCGAAAAAGAAACAATATATAAATATCATCCTAGTGGAGAGATGGCAGCTAAGATTATAAGTGACTTAGTAGAGAATGCAAAAGTTGATATCCATGATGGGATATTTGTAGATTTTGACTTTAATATTTCAGTAAAAGAATATAATCTCATACACAAACCAACAGATAAAAATAAATGCTACCAAGAATCTTTGAATACGAAGACGGACACGTAAAAGTTACACCAGAAGCATTTACTATACCAGAAGTGAAGAGAATTCTGGATAAACATGATGATATGGCTGAACCCTATTTAGCTTATGTGTCAGCACTAAGTTATCCAGATTCACCATATAAGAACATTCCGAAAGAGGATAGGTCAGAGGCTGCTATATTTGATATCAAGGAAACTCTTGGTGACTTTGATGAAGGAGATGAGTTAATCAATCCAGCTATAGAGAGATTAAGGTCTTTATGGGAATCTCCACAAACCCTTCTTGCAGATGAAATGGAAGAGGAATTACACAGATGGAGAAGATATCTGAAAGATACTCCTCTTATTGGAGGAATGGACGGAAACATGAAGGACCGTCTTGCCTTTATAGATAAGGTAGAAAAAATATCTATGGCAGCTGCAAATATAAGAAAAATTGCAGATGAGGAGATAGGCCCTAAAATGAAGGGTGGAAATGAATTAGGAGAATACTAATAAATGTTTTGGCAATACCCATTAAGAATACAAAAATACAACTCGGAGAACCAACAATGGAGTTACGTAGACTTTGCAGACCATGCAGAGTTTACAGTATTTGTCAAAGCTCAGTTTAAAGAGTCACCTGACAAATATAAGTTAAGAAACGTAAAGAGCTTTCAGATAGAGGGTCTCAAGTACGCAGAAGAAGCAAGAAAGAGCGGAAAGCCAAACTTTGAGGGAGGTTATTATACCAAAGCAATAAAGGGAACTCATGCTTGGAAGAAGTATTGGAGAAACGAAAGGGATAAAGTATTAAATGGAGTTATAATAGATGATTGGTATTTACCTCCCTTTTATTATTGGTATTTGAATTTCTGTCCAATCTATGATGCCTTACTAAAAAGGAAAAGACTACCAGATGTGTGGGATGGAGATATATGGTACATGCATTATGTAATGGTAGCTCTTCTTACAGGTAAACACGTTGGTGGAGTAAAAGGTAGACAGAAGGGTTACTCATACAAACATATGGCTATATTATATTGGTCATATTGCTGGTTTGAGAATGGTGTAAATACTGTAGGTGCCTTTGCTGAGGATTTAGTAAAAAAGAGCTGGAGATTCTTAGAGGGATATAGAAAACATATCAATTCTAATACAGCTTGGAAAAGAGGTCCTACTCTGCCTAAATCACTTGAGTGGCATGAAGTAACAGTTGGTAAAGATAATAATCCCTATGGACTATCTTCTAAACTGGCAGGTGTTACATTTAAGCAATCTCCATCAAATGACGTGGGTGGTTCCCAAACCTTCTTTAATTATGAAGAGCCGGGAGTAGCCCCAACTCTATTAGAAACTATAGAGTTTATACGTCCAGCCTTAGAGAGAGGTTCTGAGACTACTGGTACTATCATAGCATGTGGTTCTGTTGGTGAGCTGGATGACGCAGAGGGATTGAAGTCAATCTTCTATAATCCGGAAGATTATAATTTTCTCGGAGTTAAGAATATATGGGATAAAGTTATAACGCCAGAGAACGAAACGTGCTGTATCTTTATATCAGAAGCATACAATATGCTTGGTAAGGATGAAGTAACAGGTAGACCGTTCATGGATGAAAACGGTAACTCTGATGTAGAGTTAGCAATGGAGTGGATAGCCAGAGTGGAGGAGAAGATACGTTCCTCTACAAAGAGAGCTGAGTTGAAACAGCTTCAGCTTTCTCAAAAGTGTACATCCCCTCAACAGGCATTTGACCAAAGAACAGTATCTGAGTTTCCAGTAGCTCTGCTCAAAAAGCAACAAGAAAGAATTAAGTTAAAGGAGCAAACTAATAACTGGGAATTCAAACCACAAAAAGGACTATTCGAGGAATCAGATGGAAAGGTTGTCCTAAATACAAGAAATCTTCCACAAGAGCATGGATATCCAGTTAACCCTGAGTGGGAGGATAAAAGAGGAGTCTGGACACTATATGAGTTACCAGATGAGACAGCTAGGTTCTTTACATACTTTGCTTGTGTTGATGCCATCGAAGTTGATGAAACATCTACATCTTCATCTATAGCATCTGTTGATATCTTTAGAACAGCTACTGAAGTTAGCTATAAAGATAAGGACGGTAAAGTAAAAACAAGATTAGAGGGAGATAAGTTAGTAGCAACATACAGAGGTCGTTTCAAGACAGCAAAGGAGACAAATCAGCAGATTTGGTTAGGACTAAGACTCTATAATGCATTTACATATGCGGAGAGAAATAAACCTAACTTTATTAATTACATGAGAGAAATTGGTAAAGCTGAGAAATATTTAGCAAAAGAGAGTGATGTTCCTATATTCAAAGACCTTAATATAAAGTCTGGAAATATTGCTAATAACTCAAAGTTTGGATTCCATAAAGGAGATAATACAGAAATATGGAAATACTTTAAGGCATATGCAAAAGAGTATTTTCATACAGAGTTTGGTAGGTCAACCTTTACGAAGAATGGTCAGGAAGAAGTTCTTAAGATATATACGGGAATAGATAGGATAGACGATTACTGGTTACTTGAAGAATTTATCAGGTATGTTGAGGTTAAAGGAAAAACTAAAGGGAACTATGACCGACTTGTATCATTTATGGGAGCACTCTTCATATGTAAGATATATCAACAAAACAGATTTATTAACAGAAAATCTGAAATAGTAGAGGAACCAAAACAACAATATACACAAAAGAAATCTATAAACATGCTTGGAGGAGGTTCTAAAACCTTCGTCTCCAACAAGCCCAGAAAACCCTTCTCAATGCTTTAATTATGGCAAATAAATTAATATGGGGCTCAGACCTCTATAAAGGCTTTAAGTTAGATAAGAATACTCTTCTAAATGGAGCCATCGATGATATCCTACCTTTCCAGATGCTTACTCTGGACCAGAAAACTGAAGACTGGGTAAAGGCTGTTGCAGATTATTATGAAACTGCAGGTTGGAATAATGTAGAAAAAAAGGCTCCTAAAATCCAGCGTAATTACTGGATGAGATATGGAAAGCTAAATCCTTCAGATTATATAATTAATCCATCCATGAATGATTACTATCAGGCAGTTGGATGGGTAATGCCTCCTGAATCACAATCTCCACTTGAACAATTTTACGCACTTGCTCCTAATTTTATAGATGTACTTCGTGGTGAATTTATAAAGAGAAATAATACATGGTCAGTTGAAGCAATTGACCCACAATCTACAGCTGAGGTATTTAACTTTAAGAAAGAGCAATTCGAGCAGATTGTGATGATGCAAGCTGCTATGGATAAGCAAATGGCTCTTGCCGAGATGGGGATTACAGAAGAAGTTAATCCGGAAGAATATGAAGGTCAAATGCAGCAGTTCATGTCTCAGTTAGAGAATATAGAAATGCAATCAAGAGGTTTCAGAACAACAGGTGTAAAATGGGCAGAAAAGGTATTAAAGATTCAGGAAACCAGATATAATCTATATGAAGTTGAACCAGATGGATTTGAATCAGGACTGATATCTGATAGAGAATTCTGGCATCTTGATTTAATGGATGATGATTTTCGTTTAGAGTTACTTAACCCAAAATGGTGTGATTACCATAAAGGTCCAAATGTAAAATATGTCAGTGATGGAGATTATTTTTTATGGTTTGATTTCATGTCTGCTGGGGATATTGTTAATAAGTTTGGCAGAAGAATGAAGGAAGAAGATATCCTGAAGCTAAAGGATATTTATGTAAAGACTCAGAATATAATAGTTCCTGATTACCTAAAAAATCATCAGGGTTCATATTATGATTTATCTAAGCCTTGGTTACAGGCAACAGAGTTAGACCCAAAGATGAATGATGCAATGTTAGGAAAAGAGTTAGCATATAACTTTATGCGTTCTCCTAACTTTGACCATAATATGGAGGTTGATATTCTTAATCCTGTTTGGGGTAGAAGAATCACAGGTCATCCACAAATGTTCAGAGTTATGCGTCTTTACTGGAGGTCTCTTAAAAGAATAGGATGGCTTACTAAAATTAATAAAGATGGCACAATAGAGCAGCCAGATTGGATAGATGAGAACTACAAAGTTACTATAGAACCTGTCTATGATAAATCTGTTGTAAAGGAGGAATCAAAAGACAATCTTTTATATGGGGAACACATAGACTGGACATGGGTTCCGGAGTGGAGACATATCATGAAAATTTCCCCTAACCAAAAACATACCTTCTGGTTACAGGATAGAAATTCTTTAGAGTCAATATATATTGATGGAGGTCCCGTTAAGTTTCAATTTAAAGGAAGAACTAATCCATTCGATAGTTTACCACCAGTAGAAGGATGTGAGTACTCTTATATAAATACAGATAGTCACTCCTTTATGGATAGGATTAAGCCTTTACAGATTATTTATAATATCTGTATGAATAAGGTTCCTAAGAAATTCCTAAAGGACTATGGAAACAAGGTAGTTATAGATAGAAGAATAGCTTCTACAAATAACTTATCAAATAGTACGCAATCCGTTGACCCAATGGATGCATATGAAGAGTCACTTAGAGAATCTGATATTCTTGCATATAGTGTATCAAGAGACGCATTAGAGGGAGCAGGACAACCAGCATTACCTCAAATTCTTCAATTGTCCACAGTTCAGGAAGCACAGCTTTACTTTAGGTTAGGACAAGAGATTAAGTGGGAAGCAGGTGAGTTGATAGGTATAACTAGACAAAGGTTAGGTCAGAATAAGGCATCAGAGACTGCTACAGGTATAAATCAGGCTATCAGTTATTCTGAGGCACAGACTGAGAAATACTTCGACCAGCATGCCAATTTAATGCAGAGAGTTAGACAGAGAATGTTAGATGCTGCACAATACTATACAACTTTTCAGGATACAACGAGAGCTGTATATATGAATGAGAAGGATGAGAATGTGTTTCTTGAGATAGAGGCAATGGATAATCTATTACCGCACTATAATATAAATCTAAAAAGTAAGGCAAATGTTAGAAATGCCTTAAATATCATTACGAACTTCCTTCAGAATAACAACACACTTGATATAAAATCGTCTGCTCAAATAAATGCATTGGTAGAAGAGTCTGTTCCTAAGTTATTGAATCTTATACAGAAGGGAGAATTAGAGGCAGAGCAAAGAGAGAAGGAACAGATGGAACATGAACAAGCACTACAGCAACAACAAATTGCAGCTAGTCAGGAGATAGAGGCAGCTAAGTTAGAATTCGAGGCAGCTCAAAATGAAGCAGACCGTCAGAAGGATATTGATATTGCGTATATCAGAGCTCTTGGTGGATTACAGTCTGATAATAACGCAAACACAATACCTGACGCTCAGGAAAATCTACAAAACCATATCAGAATGCAGGAGATGGAAAATAGCAGAAGAGCTGCAGAAGATAGTCTTAGTCAAAAGCGTCAATCTGACAGAGATAAGCTTTTAGTAGATAGAGAGAGAAATCTTATAGAATTACAGAAAGCTAAGATTCAGGCAGATGCAGCTTTAGCCGTTGCAAAGGAAAATAAAACTGCAGCAGAGCTAAAGAAAAAAGCAGCAGCTAAGAAAAAGAAGAAATAAAATTAGTCAGTTATTAGCTACTTATATTTAGCTATATTGACAATTATTTGGAAAATTAATTTAAAATGTTTATAATCAATTTATAGAAGTCTAAAAACCAACAACATGGATACAAATGTACAAACTGTTGACCAGAATTCACTGGTTGACTTATTCCCTTCACTAGGAGGAAGTAACACAGACTTACTGAGTAAGCCAACCTTTAATATGGTTGAAAATCAGGTGGATATTCTAAGTCCATCAATTACTGAGCAAACAACTCTACCTCCTGAGACTAATGTGGAAGAAAAAGAGAAAATAGAAGGTAAAGTAGATGAGAATAGTGAGGTTGATATCCTCAATAAACCAGAAAGACAACTACCAGCTGAAATGAAGGATTTATCTTCCTACTTTCAGGAAAGAGTAAAATCTGGAAAATTCATAGCAGTAGAAGAAGAGGATGCAGAAGGAAATAAAGTTCCTTTTATCCCAAAAACTCCTGAGGAAGTTGATGAGGTTTTTGAACTTCAAATTAACTATAGACTTGACCAAGCAAAGAAAGAAATGGAGAAGTCTTGGTATGAGAGTAAATCTCCTGCATGGAAAGTAGTTAGTCAATATGCAGAGCTCGTAGATGACCCTTCCCAACTTATTCCTTTTATACAAGGAGTACATAATCTTCAGTCAGTATCAAATATTGATGAGAATGAGATAGAGGGAGCTGAAATGATAGTAAGAAATAGACTATCACAGAGAGGAGACCCTGAGGAATTAGTCGAGCAACAAATCGAAGCACTTAAAACAACTGATAAGCTTATATCAACTGCAAAGCAGTATAAACCTATCATCATTCAGCAAGAACAACAAAGACTTGCAGTAGAGATGAAGGAGAAGCAAGAATCTGAGAGAAGATATCAGCAGATTATATCTGAAATAAGAGAATCTGCCATCCAAGAGTTAGAGAAGCCAATCTTTGGTAAGACAAAGTTGAAGCAAGAGGAGAAGGCAATCATTTATGATTTAATTGGTGAGCCATCAGAACAGACCCAAGGTTATGGAATCTACTCAGCAATTGATAATCTTTTTGAGAAGAAGGATTTTAAGACACTAAAAGAAGTGGCCTTATTACTAGGAAAGAATGAATCCTTCTATAATTATCTTGGTGCAAATGTAGCTAACCAAACAGCAGCATCTCTTGAGAAAAAGCTAAGGTTAGCAGGAGAGTCAAGGACATCATCAGGCAAAGATTATGATGAAGAATCAAGACCTATCCAAAGAAACCAATATAAAACAAAACCTACATTTGGTAGGTAAAAATAAAATAAAATTAAATTTACACATATGTTTATCCCCGGAACAGATAATAGACAAGGCTTAGGGACTTTAGGTCATCCCGGTATATTTATCGGACAAGCCCGTTCATTAGGTATCAAAAATCATGTTGATATCCCTTACGTAACAGCTCTTGCTCCAGAAAAGCCACTTGATTTTGGCGTACTGGACTTATGGGCATTAAGACAGAGAACTGATTCTCCATTATTAACGATGGCCATAGACAATGCTCAAGTTATCTATACAGATGCTGAGTACTATACCTTTGAGCTACCATCTGCTGCAGACTCGACAATGCGTCTTGTTTCTGCTGGTCTGGATAAGGATAAACAAGGAATGGACGGTGAGGAAATTCCATTCGTAGTTTCCTGCAGAGGATTATCTGGTGGTTCCATCTTTAAGTTTGACTTAACTTCTCGTATTTCGTTCACAGTTGTTGACCGTCCGATTGAGCAGTTAGGTGAGCATTTTAAAGTATGGGCAGTTCTTAATACTAACTCTCAGGTTAAATATGTTACCAAAGCAGAATTTCAACCTCAGCGTCAGATTATAAAACTTGCTGATACAAGAGGTCTTGACTTCTCTTCGAACAAATCAGTTTGGAGCATATCAGGAGTTCCTTCTCTTGCTAAATATAAGAACTATTTATCAAACATAATGCTTCAGCAGTCTTATCGTGTTACTTCTGGTGCGTGCGAGTATCTACAAACACACACAAGAATTGACCCTAAGCAGATTCAAATGATGGAGCAAACAGTTCTTCAGTTCTACCAAATTCGTGGTATTGCTGATAATAAGGTTATTGACCTTAGAAATCCTGAAAGCTATAAGCTCTATTTTGAGAGACTTATGGAAGAAAAAGCTAAAGGTAATGGTGAGGCAGCAATGGTTAATTTACTTGACTCTGTTGCAATCAACATGATGCAGAAGCAAAATAATGATTTGATGATTTGGAGTGACCAAGTTGACATCTTGAAAGATGGATATGATACTCAGCGTCTTGTACCCGGAGTATGGTTCCAGCTTGATTTGGCAGGTTACAAACACAGCTACTCAATTGATACATTTACATTGGATACTCTTACTGATGCTATCAAAGATTTTGAGGCAGGTAAAGTACCTTTAAGAGAGTCTATCTCTAATAATGTATATGTTATCCGTACAGGTCGTGGTGGTTCTGAATTAATATACAAAGCATTTATGAGAAGCGGATTCTCAATTCCTGCACAACTTCAAAATGCTGAGTTTGGATTTATCACAGGTACTAATGCTGCTAACCTTACATACAATGCTGCAAGGTTCACTAAGTATCAGATTCCTAACATTGGATATCTTTCAGTAGAATGGGAGCCCGGATTTGACCCAGTGAAAGCTGATGAGTTTGTTAACCCAATTCTTCCCGGTGGTTACCGTCTTTCTTCATATACAATGTTGATTGAAGACTACAATACTTCTCGTGATAACATTGCTATCATCCGTAGAAATGGACATAAAATGAGAATGATTGTTGAGGCTGGAGATAATACTCACCCACTTCTTCGTTCTACTACAAATGTGAATGGTATGAATATCTCAGTTTCTCAGGCTTCTGATGAGTTAAGTGGATATCAAGTTAAGTTCGTAAGTAAGGCTGATACAGCAATTGTAAAAGACCCAACTAAGTTACTTAAACTTGTACCTAAGAACCCAAGAACTGGTATAGCAGCTCTATAATCTAAAAAAATTAATAGATATGGCAAAGAAAAAAGGTGGTTGCAAAAAGTAACCGAATATAAAGAGGGAGTCCCGTAAGACTCCTTGGCACCAAGAAGAAGCCTCCACGATGGCGGTGCTGGATAACCAACTAATTCTTATAAAACCAACATATATGTCTATACGTTTTGCTATTAAAAACACAGCATCAAAGGCTGTAAAAGAAGGTGACTCATTTATAAGATACACAGGAACAAGTGAACCCTTCTCAAGAAATTGTGAGAGAACTGCTCGTACTATTGAAATGGATGATAAAGGTAACCCTACAAAATGGACCTTTACTACAGGATTAGAAGAAGACCAAGTAGAATTCTACAAATGGTATACAAAAGATGAGCAGGAAGTAGTTAAAGAGACAATCAAGAATCTAAAACCTGTTATCGAGAGACTTTATGGAGGAGCTAGTGTAATCAATCCACAAAATGCTTCCTTCTGGAAAAGAAACAGAGATATTAGTAAGTTATATATTACTAATGAAAATGTGGATACATATTACGATACAGAAAATCCAGCCCATGCATTACTGTATCTTTCTATAATCGGTGGTGCATTCTCTGAATTGGTGGCACCAACAAAAGACTGGGCAGAAAGATTCCAAATCCCACATTATGTAGTTCTTGAGATAGAGAACTCTTCAATGGATGATGAGGAAGATATAACACGCTCTGATGCACATGCTGCATTAGGAGAGGTAAGAAAAGAGTTTGGAAAGGATGCTCTTTATATATTAGCTTGGTGTATTCAGTATGATACTAATGCATTTGGTGCATATAATCACTCTACATCTGAAAAAGACCTTATCAATTATCATATAAAGTATATTGATGGTAAGCTTCAGACAAAGAGGAAAAAGAATTGTCCAAAGACATTCCTTGAGTATGCTACTAAATGGAAGTCACCTCAAACGAGAAATCTTCTTTATACAGAAGCATATGTGAAGGCAGGTGAGTACTTCAATTACATCAATCAAAGAGAGAAGAAGTACGTTACGTCAGATGGAACAATTCTTGGAAATACAGTACAGGAAGCTGTTACAAATCTAATGAAACCTAAATTCAATGTGGACTATGAGAAACTCAGAGACCTCGTTGAAGCTAAATGGAAAGAATAATGACACTTCTTCAGATATCTACTAAAATTGACTTACGACTAAATAAAAGCTCCTCCGATGATTATGATAATCTTTGGAGGTATGTTAAGCAAGAGGCTTTTAATAAGGGAGTAAATGAGTGGGTAAGAAGACAGTATCATGGGAATAATATAAAGCAGGAAGGTGATGAAGAAACTGTAATAAGAGTTGATGACCTTCAAGTTCTTTTAAAAACTGATAATCTGACAATTAGAGAAAAAGGTGTTTACGTGGAGACAAATAAACTTCCATCTGACTATCTTTACTTCAAAAGACTAACTCCATATGTTTCAAAAGGACAATGTAAAGGAGTAGCAATCAGGTCTTCCTTAAAAGAGGAAGCTAATGTTGACAGTCTGGTAAATGAATTACCATCTTTTGAGTTTGAGGAAACATTCCACACCCTAATTGGTAATAGAATACATGTCTATCATAATAAAGACTTCATAATTGACAAAGTGGAGTTAACGTATTATAGAAAACCTGTATTCTACGATTTTAAAAAGCTATCTACAATAGTTGAATTCAAAGATGATATATGTGAATTACTTGTAGATGAGGCTGCTAAAATCATATCATCAGATATTGAATCATTAAATGCAAAGGCTCTTACAGAGTCGAGAGTTGAATCTAATAATTAAATAACAATTAACAACAAAGTTTTATGGAAAATTTTAGCTATCATGTACCCTTTTATGTGGTAACAGGAGGAATAGCAACTTCTGGTCATTCGTCAGACCTTACTGCAGGAAAAGTAGGTTTGTTTGACCGTAACACCTTCTCTGTAGCAACAGCTATTGGAAATGGTAAAGAATTCTTTTTTGCTCAGGGAGCAAATGGAGGTTTAGACTGGTATGGCTCTTTAGTGCGTAACAGTCACAAGTCTCCTTTCTTCTTCGGTAAAGATGTAGAAGACATGTACCTTTCTAAGCCTCAAAGGCTTCAGAATGAAGAGTGGGTTATTGGATACAACGGTTCTCCGTCTTCCAAGAGCCTGAAATTTAATACTGGAGAAGCTCTTCGTATTAAGTTTTACTTCCACGGTCAACCTGTATATCGTTTCTTCAATGGTCCTAAAGAGTATGTAGTTTCCTACACTCCAAAGGAAGATTGTACTGAACCATGTGCAGCAGGAGATTGTCCTGACCCAATTGTGGACTGTGAAGTTCATACAAAAGCACTTATCGATTTAATTAATAATCATACTGAACTTCGTAAGTTCGGAGTAACAGCAAAGTATAAAAGCAATACTTACAGTGCAGCTGCTACTAATATGACACAGTGGTGTTTAACACTTTGTGATAATGGTGATGCTCAGGCTCTTAACGCAGTTAAAGCTCAAGCACCATCTGGTGTAAACGTAGTTAGAACAAGCCGTGTAGGTAGCCAATCTACTTACCAGTTTTGTCAGGCTGACGGGGACACTGCTCCATCTGCATTCCAACAAACTGGAGATGTACTTCAAGCAGTTTGTGAAGATTGCCCAGCAGACAGCTATCTTGTACCAGCTAAAGATGTATTCCTTATAAGAAGACCAATAGTTGGTTCAGAGGATTTCTCTACTGCTGCAACAAGAGATGCATATGCTAATACAGTATGGCAAGCTTACGCAACTCAGGAGTCTATAACTACCTCAACATCAACAACTTCTACAACTACAGCTGCTGGAACAGCTAATCCTGATGCAGTGTTTATTGCAAGTGATGGAGCTGTAGCACTTGTTAAAGTTAAATTTGTTGCTGGAACAGTTCTTGACCCCGCAATAGGAGCAGACATTGTAGAATTTTCTCATACTGAAGCAGCAGTTTGTGTATTTGATACACCAGTTGCAGTAGCTTGGGAGAGCTGTGGTACAGGTATTCGTTCAAGCAGAACTCTTCGTATCAAAAATATCAATCGTCCTGACTGTGATGCAGAAGGTGATAGACTTACAGATATTGAAGGTGCTCTTGCAGGAGTAGTTGGCATCAGACTTGATACATTAGCTCTTGAGGCAGGTAATGCTTGTAAAGATGACTATACTGTTCAGCAGTATTCTGTTGACTGTCTTGATGAAGGTTGCTTAACAAGTAATGTAACATTTACTTATGACAGCTTACCAGCGTTTGAGAATAACTCTTGGGAAGTAGTTCCATCTGTTCACGTAGATAATGATGCAAGAAAATGTGGTATTGTTGTAACAGCTGGTTATATTGACCCTAAATTTGGTGACTGTTCATTTAATCCTATGGATTACTATGAAACTGAACCAATTAAGATGGAAGTATCTCTTTTCCAAGAGGATGCTGACAGATGTGATGTTGCACAGTGGCCAACTGTATCACAATCAAGAATTGGTAGAATTTCACGTCAAAGTGGTGAATATGTGGTAAGAGAGCTTCTTATGAAGACAGATGCTTATCTTAAGCATGTAAGCCAGTGGAGCCTTGAACCAAGAATGAGAGAGGCATTTGATATGAATCTTTTATCAAGTGTTGATAAGAATGCATACTATAACTTGTACTACCTAAGGTTTAAAGCATCTTATGGAAATTCATTCAGAAAGAATGAGCAAGAAACATTCACAGCAGTATTTGCCTTCAAAGAAGGAGACGCTGCAGCTCTTCAGTTTGAGAGCAATGTGGTAGATGTTCTTACTGCTAAGTCTGGTGTGAAGCTCCATGTAAATGAAGCAAACATAGGTGGAAGTAGCGGACAACAATCTTAATAGTCCAATATATTAATCTCAAAAGGTGAGTAGGGCAGAGTCTCTGCTCACCTTTTTGATTTTAACATATAAAATTATTTTAATTTCTCACATTTTTTAATTATCTTATACTGTGTCCAAACACGAATTATACCTTGATATATCCGACTCTCAGAACTCTAAAATAATGAGAGTTTATGATACATCTCATTATTGTGATGATGATGCATTAGAAAACTATCTTATCGAGGTTCTTCCTGTAAATAAGTCAAAGTGGATAACTTTTCATATTCAAAGAAACTTCTCATTAGCTTTAAATTCTTCGAATCTAGGTTATAAGAAAGTATCAGATATTGCAGACTTACAAGACCTTCCTGATGGAATATATGAGATAAAGCAATCATATAAACCTAATATTCACACTCTTCAGCACTATTATCATTTACGAATTACTGAAATGAAAAATAAGTTACGTAGTGAGTGGGATAAGCTTTTAGAAGATGAATGTAAACTTACTAGGGTAGAATACTATGAAAATAGAGACAAATTGAGGGAAATAGATGAATATCTCATGGCTGCCAAATATAAGATTGAAGAATGTAATGAGAAAGATAAAGGTAAGGAACTTTATAATTGGTCTACTAAACTTCTAGAACAATATACCAATGAGTGCCAATGTTAAATGCAATTTTGCTAACTTGAAATATGAGCAGCTACTAAGTGAGAAATACTTTGTAGAAACTTGTTTTTCTAAGAAATATGAGTCTTATTCTTCAAAGCAGAAACTAAAAGACCTGTGGATGAAAATAACCCTCGGTAAATGTAAATAAATGAACAGAGTAAAAAACTGTGAAGTTGAAAACTGTATACCAACACCTTCCTCATGTGTAACATGGAACGGAGGTGATATAGAGTATTTGGGTATATGTGACGGAGACTCACTTAATAATATTACAGTAGAAATCGTATCGAAGCTACAAGAAATAGCCGGAGAAGATTTAAGTCAGTTTGATATAGATTCACTTACTGATATATGTAACCAAAGAGCTCCAAATGAGATTACTGTATTATCTGTATTAAATCTCATAAAAGCAAACCAGATATGCCTAAAGGATTTCATCGATACTCTATCTGAGCAACTTAATAGCTTACTTTCTAATTCAGGAGTGAGTGTTAATTTAAAATGCTATGCTGATTTTGATAATCTTGGTAATTCTCTCTCTATTACAAGAGAGCAGTTAGACCAACTTATTATAGATAACCTTTGTAATCATAAAGATAGAATAGAAACTCTTGAGGGTAAAGTTACATCTCTACAATCCCAGATAAATAATATTGATATAAATCCCTCTGTTACAGAGCCAGAGTTTGCTACTTGCATAGATGCTGTAGTAAAGCCAACATCTGGACAGACTGTATCAATTGCAGATTCCTTATGTGATTTGAGAGATGCTACTGGTGATGAAACAGATATATCTTCTGCATTAGGAAGTACTCCCGCAGATATGAATGCTGAGTTTGGATTACTCCCCGGATGGGTGCTTGCACCATCTAATTGGGCAGAAAATTATAATAATCTGTTAATTGCCTTCGGAAATGTTTGGCAGAGAGTTAAAACAATAGAGACAAATTGTTGTGCTCTATCTTGTGAAGATATTAAGTTAGGATTTAGTGCTGTATATAATGAAGATGCTGATGGACTAATCCTTCGTTTCACATATGGTGCTGGCACAGTTATACCTGCTGGATTTACAGACCAAGGTTCATATGGTACAATAACAGATATAGATGGAAATAGCGTTGACTTTAATATAGCAATTGCTAATAATCTGGAGGAAGAAGTTCTTATATCTGGATTAAATACGATAGGTGAGTTAACGATAAGTATTACTGCAATTCTTGGAACAGGTTCACTTACTTGTCAAAAATGTCTTTCTAAAAAAGTTAGTAAAGCTACTTGTAAGTATTGTAAGATTTGTGCAGAGGGAACTGGAACAGTTCTTATTATATATAAATCATCTGCTGCTTCTTTAGTAATAGATGAATATAATACAACATCTACTACTACTACAACTACAGCTGCTCCTTAAAAATTAAAAAATGGCAACAAATAGTGCACTAAGAACATATCTTTTAAATGCTGGAGACTGTATAATTCTACCAGATGATGCTGAAATAGAATCTATCATAATTGATGGTTCTGTATCAGTTACATCAGAGTGTGGAGCTTTACCTACTCCTTCTCAATATGTATGTTATAGATTTGCTTGGGAAGATGACAATAGTGGGTCTATGCAAGATGCTATACTACATTCTCTTATAGTAGGAGCTAATACATATATTATTCCTGCTCCATATAATAACTATAACCAATCTGTCTTTTTAGAAACTGTGCATGACTGGATTACTAACACTACTGTGTTTAATGGTTTAGTAAAGCCCGGATGTGAGGTTATATCTGACCCAGTTTTAAAAATAAAAATTCCTGATGGATTAGGTGCTCCAAAAATAAAGATTGTAAACAGTGGTGCTGAAAGTTATACATCATATATAGAAGGAGTACTAGATAGTGATTGTGATAATTGTTAATTAATAAAATAAAAAGAAATGGCTTGTCCTGAAGTAAATCCTTGTGACCCTTGTAATGAATATGATAACTGCGGTTGTCTTAATCCCACTACATTTGGTTGCGTAACAACAAATAAAGTAAGAGAGTGTCTTGGCACAGAATCTGGAGAGGATGGAGAAAGCATTCTTGATAAGATAGAGGAGAATATATGTAATATAGGAAAGGTAATGTTAGATGCAGATGATACTTGTCCAGAATACCTATCTGAAAAAATTACAGCTGGTCTTAACATTGATATATCATATTCAGGAACTGGGTGTGATAGACAAATGGTAATATCTGCTACAGAAGGAGGTGTTCCCGTAGATGTAAATGCAAAGGTATCCGCAGATGATACTACATCTGGATACTTGTATGATAAGATACAGACTGGAACATATCTTACAAAATCTATAGTTTCTCCTGCAGGTAATGAAAAATTAAAGCTAGATGTAGCTCCAGCAACTCTTATTTCTTCGGAACTAGGGAATCAGCTAGGATTAGGCTCAGATGGTAAGTTAGTTACATTATACACTGCTCCTGATGGAAGTGAAACAAAGGTTATTGCTGGTACTGGTATAATCGTTAGTGGTTCAGGTACAGGAGTAGACCCCTATACATTATCAACTAATGCATCTATACAAGTTACCAGACCTTGTTTTGATAATATATGGAGACCTATAACACTAGTTGCTACAGGAAATCCTAGTGTTACATATCTGTCTGGTGCACCAGAATATCGTTACCGTTTTGATGGAACAATAGAGTTTAGAGGAGCATTAACATATCAGGTTGCATTTGGAAACAATGTTTCTGCATCAAGAAAATTCACAGTAACAGTTGGGAATATACCAGTTACATGTGTGACACTTGGGGAACAAGCAGGTATAATTGATTTAAAATCAATAACTTACATCGAATCTGCTGGTCAAATGTACAACTATATAGTTAGAAAATCTACTCAAAATATAGTTCTTGAGTTCCAATCATCATTCACTGCAGCTACAACTAAAACAATTGTTGTAAACTTTGAAGGTGCTGTAAGTTACCCTCTTATATAATTAGACTTAAAAACCTCGGTTGTTGGTTCTCCGAGATAGTTTGGGAGGGTATTTCTATACTCTCCTTTTTTATTTAATACTAAAATTTAAACATATGAAACTCTACAAAGGTGGATGTGGCTGTGGAAAGCCCAAAAAATAAATTATAATTTATTAAAGAAAAATTTGGTTTTTATTTAAATTTGTTGTATATTTGTTTTATGAAAGTTCGAAACATACATACACAGTGGTTTACCTTTTGTCCTCAGTGCCCAACAGGCATAGGAGAGGGGTGTTGTGTATGTATACTAAAATAAGTTAGTGTATATCATAGAAAGACCCCACTCAAAAGGTGGGGTTTTTTATTTAGAGTAGTTGAGTAATTGGTAACTCCCTGCATTTGGGATGCAGACTTTGCTGGTTCGACCCCAGTCTACTCTACACAAGCCTTGTAAGCATATATGGTGATGCACCGCACTTGTAATGCGGGGAATAGGTTTCGAGTACCTAACTTGGCTCATATGTCACCTTGGCTGAGTGGTCAAAGGCAGCGGTCTGCAAAACCGTACAATCAAGAGTTCGAATCTCTTAGGTGACTCAAGGTTTCCGGAATGAAGAAAGCCACTTCTTAAGAAGTGATGGTAAGACCGTCAGTGAAAAGTCCGGGCAAGGTAAGTTAGCAAAGATGGTCTATGCGAAGGACTGAAAATCCTGAGATAGTGGTTCGATACCACTACTTACCACGAAAATCCTTACGAGGAATTTCCCAGTGTCATGATTTACTTCCAATAGTATTGAGTGGCACTTCCTACGAGTGTGGTGTAACGGTAACATGACGGTCTCCAAAACCGTGGACAGGGGTTCGAATCCTCTCATTCGTGCATAATTTGAACTTTATTTGGTAGTTCAAAATATTTTACGTATATTTACTGTATGAAAACATGTAGTAAATGTAAAATAGAAAAAGATGAATCTTGTTTTAATAAGAGTTCTAAAAACAAAGATGGATTGCAAGTTAGATGTAAAGATTGTAATAAACAGGTTTTAAAAAATCATTATCATAATAATCTCAGTCATTATAGAAACAAGAATGATAGAAGAAAAGAAAATATAAGAAATTATATAAATTCAAAGAAAATAAAATGTGCAAAGTGTGATGAAACTCATGTGGCATGTTTAGAGTTTCATCATTTAAAAGATAAAGAAATAAATATAGCTGAAATCTGTAATTTGATGTGGTCTATTGATAGAATAGTTAAAGAACTTAATAAATGTATAATTTTATGTTCTAACTGTCATAGAAAACTTCATTATAATGAAAGAAATTCCACTATCGTATAAAGGCTATTACATTGGGATTTGGCCCCAACTATCTCTGTTCGATTCGGAGTAGTGGAACTTATATGGAGGTATTAGTGTAGTGGTAACACAGCAGATTGTGGTTCTGTATTCACCAGTTCGAGTCTGGTATATCTCCCTACTGCTCCCATAGCTTAACTGGATAAAGCACATGGCTACGAACCATGAGACTGAGGGCTCAAATCCTTCTGGGAGTACATTAACATTATATTAAGACATATATATTGTATATTTGTCTAAATGAACAAAACTATAATATATCCCGGAACAACGCCATTTATAAATAGACTTGGAGAAGTTGAGTTTTATAAACTCTTGGAAACTAATTCTATGTTAGGTAGGTTACATAAAAAAATAAGTAAAATAGATTTTCCACATGTCAAACATTATGCTTGGGAAGAGGATGGAAAAAGATATTCTTCATGGAAGATAAATACGGGGAATATTACTATTAATACTGGAGATGAAGGGATGAAATTATTAAATGAAGCTTTTCGTAAAGAATTTGAGAAACTTAGAAAATAAATTTGGTAGATTAAAATATATTTTGTATATTTGCTTATAAATTAAAATAACGCAGAAGATGTTTTTAATAAATATGATAGTGGATAGAATTAACGCAGGAGGCAATGAGAAATTTGGCTCTGGGTTATCTATGTCTGTTGTCTAGGTAAAAACAATACCAACTGATTAGAAGCCCAGAGCCTAGCCAAAAGCTACTCTGGGTTTCTTCGTTTTAGCCCTTGTAGCTTGAAGGCCAAGCAATAGACTTTTAATCTATGGTCAAAGGTTCGATTCCTTTCAGGGGTACTATGCTTTTGTAGCTCAATTGGTAGAGCTCACCCCTCTTAAGGGTGAGGTTTAGGGTTCGAGTCCCTACGGAAGCACAAAAATATATATTATGTCAAAAATTGAAAAGAAAAGAAAAAAATTAATAGAAAGAGTATTATCTTTAGAAAAGGAAATGAGAGAAGAACTTAAGAAAAAGACTTCTTCTACAGCAGAAATAAGTATAAGTGATTATCAGAGAAAGATATACGATATAAGGAGACAATTAGAGTCTCCTACTTTGCAGAATTAGCTCAGTTGGTTTAGAGTAGTTCCCTTACAAGGAAAAGGTCGAGAGTTCGAATCCCTCATTCTGTACCATATCTCTGTAACTCAATTGAATAGAGTGCAATCCTTCTAAGATTGAAGTTGATGGTTTGAGTCCATCCAGAGATACACGGTCAGTTTGCTAGTTCTGCGTGGAGTTAAAAACTAGATAATCCTTCTTAGCTCAGAGGTAGAGCATTTGACTGTTAATCAAAGGGTCGAGATTTCGAAATTCTCAGAAGGAGCTGGGAGATGATAGCAGCGGTAGCTTGAAGGTCTCATAAGCCTTAGGTCGTGGGTTCGATTCCCACTCTCCCAACATTATTTGGATTTTGTAAATTAGTTCTTTATCTTTGTAAAATGGACAGATTCTTTACAACAAAAGAAGGTATTAAAGTAGATGTTATAGACCATACTCTAGAGCAGATAAAAGCATTTCCAAATCTTAAAATGTATGCAGGAACTGATGCTCAAGATTACGGTAGTATAACACGTTTTGCAACTGTTATTGTATATCGTTACAATACCAGAGGTGCACACTTTGTATACTTTAAGGAAGAGGTTAAGAGAATGAATATGTTTCAGCGTCTATGGAGTGAAGGTCAGCGTACTATAGAAGCAGCTTCTATGATTATGGAAGAATTACCAGTAGCGTTTGCAGCTGTAGAATTTGATTATAATAATATCCCAAAATGGGCATCTCACAAATTAGTGAAGGATATTGGTGGATGGGCTCAAGGTTTGAATATGAGAGCTGTATTTAAGAATAACGGTGAAGGTGATTGCATGATTGCTACAAAAGCAGGAGACCAAATATGCAGACACCCTTGTTTATATAAGTAAGCGATAGTAGCTCAGTTGGTAGAGTGCTTTCCTTCCAAGTAAGAAGTCGCAGGTTCGAATCCTGTCTATCGCTCAGTAGCCCGAAGTACAAGGGACCGAAGATGGGGTAACTCCTCTGCGAAAGCATGAAACCCTCCAAATCGTAGGTTGGCACAGTTTGAAGTCTGGGGGTATTCTAAAACTTCACTAGCAGTAGTAGCTCAAAGGTAGAGCGTCTCCTTGCCAAGGAGAAGGCTGAGATTTCGAAATTCTTCTACTGCTCTGGGGAATCCAAGATACAAGACTGGATTGAAATCGGGTTGAGAAGCTCGGACCGCTACCCCTGTTGCGTTAGGCAAATTGGTTAAGCCGTCACCCTTTCACGGTGAAGATTGTGGGTTCGAGCCCCATACGCAATACATAAGGACTCTGGGGCTGCTAGGTGTGGCCGTCTGCCTGTCACGCAGTACAATCAGGAGGGTTCGAATCCCTTAGGGTCCGCAAAAGGAAGTGTGCCATTACTAGTTGGATACATAAGATTGGGTAACATATGAAATCCAGTCCCATTTCCTTAAAAGAGGCACGTCTCGTACGTCTGAGGCTGAGAGAAGCAATCCCCTCTTTATTGACTCTTAGCTCAGTTGGTCAGAGCGAATGACTCATAATCATTAGGTGCAGGGTTCGAAACCCTGAGAGTCAACATATGCTCATATAACTCAATTGGTAGAGTACTACTCTGATACAGTAGAAGTTATAGGTTCGAGACCTATTATGAGCACATGAAACCATTTAAAGAAGCACTAGAAGAAGCAACAATCTATGAAGACTTGGTTGCGGACTGGTTACAATCCAGAGGAAATAAGATACTTTTTCGTTCAAAAGAGAAGGAGTTTGATATACAATATCTAACAGCAGATAGTAAAATAAAGACTGCTGAAGTAAAATATGACAAGCTATCTTCTAAAACAGGTAACGTAGCAATTGAATTTAAAAGAAAAAACAAGAAATCTGAAGAATTTGAAGCAACTGGAATATCAGTTACAACTGCAAATTATTGGATACATATAGTAGATGAGTTCGATGTCTATATCATAGATAGGGAGATATTACTAATGCAGATTCAAAGTAATAGATATCCACAGGTATTTGGTGGAGATGATATGAGAACTAAAATGCATCTTATAGATAAGCAAGAGTTTGCAGAAATGTGCAAAGTACATAAGAATGCTTTATATGGGGGATTAGTATAGATGGCAAAAATACCTGCCTTGCACGCAGGAGTCTCCGGTTCGATGCCGGAATCCTCCACAAAAATAAATTTGGTTATTTCAAATTAATGTTGTATATTTGTATTCCAATGAAGAAATTTAATACATATTATTCCAGTCTATCATTACTCTTGAGTAAAACTCAGGCTGGGAAAGGTGTATAAGCATCTCTTTAGATAGTATCTGAAGACCGACCCCAGCAGAAATGTTGGGGTTTCTTTTTTATATGCCATCGTGATGGAACTGGAATACATATCAGTCTAAGAAGCTGAGTTTTGAGGGTTCGACTCCCTCCGATGGTACTAATGGCTCTGTAGCCCAACGGAAGAGGCAAATGCTTTAGGAGCATAAAAGTGTCAGTTCGAATCTGACTAGAGCTACAACTTAGACAACTTGTCTGAGATATATTTGTTTATTTCATATAATTTCCATATATTATATTATGGGAAAAATAAAATATACAAAAGAATCTTTACAAGAAGTTTGTAAAAATGAAATTTCAGTAAGAAAGGTTTTATTCAAACTTGGTTTAACTTCTGGCTCTAATAAAAGATTGTTTTCTTTAATAAAACAAATTCTAATAGAAAATAGAACTTATACAGGAAAGTCTAATAAAAAGAATAAACCTTTAAAAAGTGATGAAGAATTTTTTACTAATGGCAAAAGTAAGAGAACAACATGGTCTGTGAGAAATGCTCTTTTTAGCAGAAATATAAAAGAAAGAAAATGTGAATATTGTAAAAATACTGAATGGGAAGGAAAACCTATTCCGTTAGAAGTTCATCATAAAGATGGTAATAAATATAATAATGAATTATCAAACTTAGAAATTCTGTGTCCTAACTGCCATTACTTTACTGATACTTATAAAACGAAGAATATTAAAAATGCCGATGTGAGCTAATTGGAAACGCTGCAAAACTTAAAATTTTGTGTTTGAAGGTTCGAATCCATCCATCGGTACACAAGGAGGAATAAGTCCATAATTGGTATTGGCACGGTCTTGAAAACCGTTCGCCGTGATGAGCGGCGTGGTAAGGGTTCGAGTCCCCCTTCCTCCGCATCTTGGAGAGTTGCCAGAGAGGTCAATTGGAGTAGTTTGCTAAACTATGGTCGTTTATTCGGCCCATGAGTTCGAATCTCATACTCTCCGCATATTGGAGCGTTGGTGCTATGGCGTGTGCACTACCAGACTGTAAATCTGGTCCCTTAGGGGTTAACATTGTCGGTTCGACTCCGACCGCTCCAACATACAATATTGATTATCAATTAATAAGGGCTTTATAGCCCTTTTTTATTTCGCTATTAACATACTTTTAACTTGAATAACTTGGAAAACCATTCTTTATGATAGTATATTTGTGGTATCAATAACAATTAAAAATATAACATGAAGAGTCAAATTGAGAAACATTTAATTACAAATCCTTCATTCTTCAAATGGGGAGAAGCAAGACTTGCTAATAAATATAACTGCTCTATTAAAACAATTAGGAGTATTGTAAGAAAACTTGAGTCAGAAAGACAAAAGTACTTGCGAAGTCTATAATTGTCTTATTTTAAGAAGGGTAGGAATACTGCCCTTCTTTTTTATTAACAAAAATCAAGGTATGATAACAAGGTCTAAAGTAAAAGATTTTCTTCTTAGCAAGAAGGGCTATATTAAAAAATCTCCATTAAAGGTTGCTCAGGCATTATGGAAGTCTCAGCCAAAATATGTTTCGAAAACTCATGATGAGATTGCTAAAGAGCTAAAGATAATAATAGAGGTTCAATCTACACTAAGAGCTGCAGGAAACTACATTGCCTCAAAGAAAGAGCAGGATTTACTTGATATATATAATGAAATAGAGAAGGAGAAAGAACGCCCTAAGAAGAGATTATTCTTTGATATAGAAGTATCTCCTAATATAGTCCTGTCTTGGAGAATAGGAAATAATCTTAATTTAGACCACAACTCAATTATACAGGAAAGAGCAATTATATGCATATGCTATAAATGGGAAGGTGAAAGTAAAGTATCTTCTCTCCAGTGGAATAACGGAGATGATACGGATTTGGTTGGGAAATTTACAAAGATAATAGACAGTGCAGATGAGGTAATTGCCCAGAATGGAGACTCATTTGATATTAAGTGGTTGAGAACCAGATGTATATATCATGGAATACCAATGAGCCCAAAATTGAATTCTATTGATACTCTAAAAATGGCAAGGAATAACTTCAAGTTTAATTCCAATAAACTTGATTATATGGGAAAATTCTTTGGATTAGGAAGCAAGATGAAAACTGACTTTGGATTATGGAAGGATATACTCCTTAAGAATGATAAAAAAGCAATGTCCACAATGATAGATTATTGTAAACAGGATGTAATACTACTTGAAGAGGTATATAAGCAACTTCAACAGTTTACACCAGTTAAAAAATTTAAATACAAACCTTGACAGTCTGACCTTGAAAGAAGCCCCTCAAAATGAGGGGTTTTTTAATTTATAAGGTTAATTTTTCTATAATATTAAAAATGCGTATATTGTAATAAGAATAGTTATATTGTCCAGAAAAATTAACTTATAAAGTGAAACCAGTATATAGTAATGATAGAAAGGCACCGAGGATGAGAAAGGCAGAGTTCTCTAAAATGGTGGTAACCAATGAGTTATTTAAGAAATTTAAGAAGGAATTTCCAGAGTATAAAAATTTAACTTGGAAAGAGTTCTACCAATATTGGCTGGACATTGCAAAGAAAATAAGATATGAAGCCATATATAATCCACTTGGGGTAAAATTAGGCAGCTATCTAGGTGAATTGAAAATGCAGTTTATTCCTTATAAGTTTAAGGCAGTTGATAGAGGTAAAAGTGATGAGGTAGGAGAGAAGATTCACCATCTGAATATTGAAACAAAGGGTAAGGTTCCTCGTATAAAATGGGAGAGAAGACATGCTGTAAAGTTTAATAAGATTCTTCAGTTTTATGCGTTTGATGAAACAAGAGATGTAAAGACGCTAGCTGCAGAATATATAAGGAATGATAATGTAGATAAAATACGAACTGCCCGTGTTACTATAAGTGGACATAGCGTATGGAGAAAAAAATTTAAAAAGCAATGAGTACAAAACGTCAAGTTATAGAATCTCTAAGAAATAAGCTAAGAGAGAGAAATGCTGATAGTAACTATAGTAATAAGTTTCTATACAATAGTTTAATGGAGCATGCAAAGTGGCTTATAAAAAGAGAAATTAGTGCTGGAAGAATATACAGAAATGTATCGTTTTTCCAAACACTAATGTGTCAGGACGTAATTGAAACATCTGTTATTGACCCTTGCTGTCCAATCAAAACTAATTGTAAGATATATAGGACTAAAAACCCGATACCTGAGACTTGGATAGATGAAAGTGGTCCTATTATGAGGGACATAACTTCTGTAGATTACTCTACTAGTTTTGATTTAGTTTCCTTTAGTAGTTGGTCAAATAAAAAAGGTGACCCATATGATAGAAAGTCTAAGTCAAAATATGCATTTTATGCAAATGGTTATATATGGTTTCCTGAGCACAATCCACATAAGGTTAATATTACAGGATTCTTTACAGATGATGTATCTGATAAGAATGACTGTGATGATAAAAAAGAATGTGTAAGATATCTTGATACAAGATTTCTTTTCCCTGACTGGATTGAAGCAGAGATGTTTTCAAAAACTGTAGAGCTGCTTGCTGGAGTAAGTAAGAGACTTCCAGAGGATGAACAGATAGACAAGAACCCAACAAGAAAAAGTTAAATAAATGGTAAACAATAAAACATTTGAGTTACGACCTGTTTCTGAACTTTTTTCTATCGTCAAGAATGATTTGAAAAAGCTTGATGATGAAGGTTTAATTGATACAGGAACTCTTATCAAAACAGTAATGCACTGCAATGATAGATTGGGGATACAAATAAGGGAAGTAAAGCAGGTGTGTATACCTGTAGTTGAGTTTAAAGCAAAATTACCATTAAACTTTGAGAAGTTATATTTTGCATCAGCTCTAACAGCAACCAATTCTGTAATTCATAGTCAACAAAACCCATTTTCAAATAATTTTGATAGAGATATTATATATGAAGCAGAGTTGGATAGAGGTACATTAGGAAATGTAGATAGCTATAGTGTTACTATAAAAAGGGAATCTAATACCACAATACATCATTATGGTAATTGGGTTACTTTATCTGTTAGTCCATCATCTGGGGTATATTGTCATAGTGCATGTCCTAATATGAGAAATCCCGGAAAGTATCAGATATCAATAGATGGAGATGATATAAATACTCCATTTAGGTCTGGTGAGATATACTTGATGTATCTTGGAACAATGGAGGATGAAGAAGGTAATATATTATTTCCATTTCATCCATTGATTACTCCCTACTATGAGTGGGCAATTAAAGAAAAGGTAGTACTTGATGCAATATTTAACAGTGATGGAAATTATGGAGATATGTTAAAATTAGCACAATTAGAGAAAGCAAAGGCATGGTTAGATGCATTTGGTATAACTTCAGACAAAGGATATGGTGAATATGTACAGTCCCAAAGGAAAAAAGAGTTAGGTTGGTATAATCAGTACTTTAAATTCTTTCAATAATGTTTGATAAACTAATAGAATTTTTACTAAATATAATAGAGGATATATTACCTGTTTTCTTTGTTAAGCAATATGATAATGGTATTCTTTTGAGGATGGGCAAATTTAAGAAGATAGTTCATCCCGGTGTTGTTTTTAAGATACCTTTTCTTGATAAAGTAGAAACAACAACAATTGTTACTACTACTCTTTCAGTTGCTACACAATCTGTTGTAACAAAAGATGAGAAACAGCTGGTAGTCAAATCTGTTGTAAAATATAAGGTTTCAGATGTTGAGTTATTTATGCTTAATGTATATGATGCAACAGATGCAATAGCTGATATAACCCAAGCAATAATAAAGGAGCAGATATCACAACGTAACTTCAAAGAATGTGTAGAAAACGATTTTGACAATACCGTTACTAAAAAGTTAAGAGTTGAGGTGAGAAAATGGGGAATTGAGGTAGACAGAGTTACACTAACTGATATAGGACAAATTAAATCACTAAGGCTCTTTAACGAGGGCTCATTATTAGGATAATGGCAGATTTACAAAACACATCAGATATATCTACAAATATGACAGGTAAAGCTGGATTGGTCACTGACCTAAATCCAAGCTTTCTATCTCCTGAGCAATATAGTCATGCAAGGAATGCTGTAAGAAATAGCAAAGATGGAGACTTGGGTTCTATTGGAAATGAGCCATCTAATGCTCTTTGTTTTGATGCACCTTATAGTATTGTAGGTCATATTACTTTACCCTCTGATGAAGTTGTTATATTCTCTACAAATAATATAAGCTCTGAGATAGGTATAGGTAATACTGTAGAATGTTCATATAGAACTCTACTTAATGATGACTGTCTTGGATTCAATCTTGATTATCCTATAACTGGTGTAGCAAAGAAGGATTTTCAAAAGGGCACGATTATTACATTTACAGATAGAAAGAATCCAGTAAGAAGAATTGAGCTAAAGAATATAGATAAAATTACCTCATGTGATGATATTCTTCTATTTAGAAAAATAAAGCATCCATGTTTTAATATATCAAGAGGACAGACTGGCAATATGCCAAATGGGATGTACTCTATAGCTATAGCATATGTTATTGATAATCAGGTATTTACTGACTGGCTATCCATATCAAACAGAATTCCTCTCTACTCTCTATCAAATGGAAATTCTATTGAAGTAAAGATTACAGATATTGACCAAGAGTTCTCTCAATTTGCAGTTGTAGTTGTTGGAACATATATTGACCCTACCACTAAAGGTGTTACTAAGTTGGCAAAGCAAGTAGGTATATATTCTACAAAAGTAAGAAGTATATCTATATCTGACTTTGTTAATCCTACATATTTGGAAATTCCTTTAGGAAACTTAGTTGTGCAAAAGAAAAGTTGGCAAAAAGCTGGTATAATCTCCTCAAACTCAAACTATCTGATGTTAGGTGATTTAGTATCCCGTTCAGAGGAAAACTACCAACTAAAGGCTATGAAGATAGAAGCTGAGTATGTGGTAGAACAAGTATCAGCTGACTATTATGAAAATGAAGGAGAGGATGTTGGATATTACAGAGATGAGAACTATGATTTTTATATTCAGGGAGTATATAATACTGGTGAATTGACAGATAAGTATCATATTGCAGGTAGGAGAGCTGAGCCTTCAGATACATCTTCAGCATCAGGAGCTGATGTTTATGAGTTAGACAAACAGTTTGCAGATTGTGAAGAAACAGGTAAAGTTCCCAGATGGAAAGTTGAGAATACTGCTGGTAAAATGATTCCCTATAATAATGAATTTACTTGTGGAAGAAGAGTATTAGGGAGAGGTAAAATGGGATATTTTCAGTCAACTGAATTGTATCCAGACAATCCAGAGATGTTTGGAGATAGTGCTAATAAACCTATCAGATATCATAAGATGCCTGACGAATGTAAGGTTCCACGGTATTCTGTTATAGATGGAAAGACTTATGTGAACATACTTGGTATTCGTTTTAAGAACATAGAGAAGTTTGATAATCCAGATATTATAGGATATAAGATTACACGTTCTGATAGAAAGGGAGGTAACGGAACAGTTATTGCTAGAGGATTAATGACTAATGTACGTTCCTATTTTGACGAGACATTTAAGCAAACAGTAATGTATGCTAATTATCCTGTAAATGATTTATCTTCTGACCAGTTCCTATCATCTACCCAAACGGTATATAAGAATGGTAAAGAAAACAACTTTACTCCTCTTAAGGATTACTATACAGATAAGTTTAATTTCTATTCTCCACATACATTATTTGAGCCAAGATACTCTCTTGGACAGGAAGTAAAGATTGAGAGTGAAGAGATAGCTACTATAACAGGAAAGTTTGAGAAGGTATATAATCATCCTCGTCAAAAGTTGATGAACCAGTTTGCTTTCTGGTTATCAGCGTCCGTTGGAATAATTGAAAGCTCAATAGTTTTATTGGGTTCTACAAATTCTAGTGCATCTATTGGTACTGAAATACCAACTCCTCCAGTTCCAACTTCTCCTCCGAAAATAATAACTTCTTCGACAACACACTTAGAAATAAAAACGGCTGCAGATTTATTAGCTCTTTCTCCCAGACAGCTTACAGAAATGGTAACAAAAGCTATAGCGGCTTTAGATGCTGGAGGAGTTGCTGCAGTTGTTCAACTAGTTTTACAATCATTGCAAGTACTTGTTGCTGCAGGATTAAAAGTTGCATATAGTGCACTTTCTGGATTAAGAGCATCTGAACAAACGATGGATACTATCAGAAACTTTACTGGTTATACAGATTATGTATATCAGTATAATGCTGAGGCAATATTCAACCAATCCAAGTGTGTAAGTGATGGTAATAAGAGAAGAAGATTGCTTAAAAATGCTACATACTTACCATCAACTGTAGTAAGCGTAGATAGTAGTGTATTTAACAATTTACATAGAGAAAAGTCTGTGTTATTTGAGTTAAATAAATCTATTGCAGCACCATCTACAAAGGATACATCCAGACAGACAATATCCGGATTTGGGCTATGTGAGAAAACAGATAACACTACACAATCTGTAGGTTCTGCATTTTATGCTACATCTAAGGCTATAAATCCTAATCAGTACGGAGCCTTGGGTTCATCTTCTCCTGTAGCAATACATAGTTGTCCATTGTCTTTCGGAGATGAATTGGTATCTATATCACCAATATTATATGGCGGAGATTGTATAATTGTTAGTTTCCAATTTCAAAAGAGAATGCAGTTCTTTTCTCAGAACATAGCAAATACTAATTACCCTGATGGAGTAGAGTATGACTATAGAAAATATAGAAATGTAGGATATCCTCGTTTCTGGATTGACTCTACAAAGTATGATTTTTCTGAATTATTAGGTTCAAATGTAGTAAATTTTGCACGTTTTTCTCGTACAACTACTTCCAAATATAATCTTGATTGTAAGAAGAAGAATGACGGAAAAAATATAGCAAGAGTTGACGATGCATATATGTACTTATCAAATAATGCTGGGTTAGATTTCTTTGTTGAGGCTGATTATAATACCTCTTTCAGAGAAAAGCAGTTAAATGATATGCCATACTTCTCAAAAAATAACAGAAATCTCTCTGATATTTTCCGTTCTGATAGATTACTAGAACCAGAGGAGTTTAATATTTCTCGTGCTTTCTCTGATTTATATACAACAGAGATATTTGCACAACAGCAAAGGTATGACTTTAATCCAGCTGACCCAATTCCACAAGAGCAACCAAACTCTGTAATATATTCGTTGCCCTCATTTAATCTGCAAAATGTGGATAACTGGCAGTATTTCCTACCAGCAAACTACTTTGCATTTAGGGAAAGTGATTTTGGTCAATTAACTTCTATACATAAGTTAGACCAAGACCGTCTTATATTCTTATTTTCTAAGTCCTCTCCATATATATCTATGGGTAGAGATTTTCTACAGTTAGAGCAATCAGGTAGAAAAATCACTATAGGAGATGGTGGATTATTTGCACAAGACCCTCGTGAAATAATGCCTACAGATAATAACTATGGAGCATGTACTTCACGCTATGCATTTAGCAACACTCATTTGGGAAGATTCTACCCATCAACAAATCAGGGAAGAATACTCTCATTTACAGAGTCTCTGGATGATATAACAAGAAATGGAATGTCCTATTGGTGTAAGAATTATATGCCAATATTTCTATATAAGTACTTCCCTAACTACCCAAAAGTAGAGAATCCTATAAATGGAGTTGGATATCTTACAGTGTTTGATTCTTTCCATGAGACATTCTATGTCTCTAAAAGGGACTTTTCACCAAAGAAAGAGTATGTTGATAGTATTTCATATGATAGTGAATTGGGACTATTTAAGTATAAGGATAATACAATAACACTAAGAGATACTAGATATTTTAATGATATAAGTTGGACACTATCTTATTCACCCCTTGAGAAGGGATTTATTAGCTGGCATGACTGGCATCCTGATTGGGTAATACAGACTGACAATCATTTTCTTACTGTAAAGGGAAATGGTGTATGGAAGCATAATGAGAGATTTGATAGTTTCTGCAATTACTATGGAAAGGATATGCCGTTTGAGATAGAATTTGTATCATCATCCGGACAGCAGGTTTCAATTCCTCGTTCTATGGAATATCTTTTAGAGGTATTTAATTATAAGAACTTTGGAAGAGACCGATTCCATGTACATCATGAGAACTTTGATAGATTAATCGTTCATAATACAGAGCAGATTTCTCCACTTCTTAATCTCATATACAGAAGTGGAAATCCAGAAGATGATATAATGTATCCTAAACTAAACCCAACAAATAATATATCCTTCGATATACTGTTCTCTAAAGAGGAAAACAAATATCGTATAAATCAGTTTTGGGATGCTGTTAGAGATAGAGGAGAATTTTCTTCAGCTGATAATCATCTTTTACCAACGGATGAGAGTGGATATAAGCAGGTAGTAAATCCTATTGCTATAGATATCAGTAAACCAGAAGAACAGAGAAAGAAGTTCAGACATTACTGGACAAAGTTCCGTCTTATTAAAGCTAAGTCAGGAAAAAATAAATTCATTAGTAAGCTTTTCAATATTAAGAAGTTAATATCAACTAGATAATGAATTACAGAGGTAAAATGCAACAAGGAGGCCCAATTGACCCTAAAGTCTTAGAACAGATGAATAGGTATCAGAGTGGTATGTCTGGAGATATTATCCAGAGGAAACCTCAATTAGGAGCAGTAAAGCATCAAGACTCCGAAGAAGTAAAAAAGAATAAACAAGCTGCTAAATATAAGAAATTAAGAGCTGTAGGTTATACTCATGAAGAAGCCAGACCATTATCTCTTCATGATAAAACATTACCTTCTGCACAGGATAGGATAGATAAAATGGAAGCAACTAATCACAGAATTAGTATGCATCCTGACTATAATCCAAATATACCATTTGAACAACAGACTGATTTATTAAATGACAACAGTCTTCGTACAAGAATATTAAGAGGTAGAAATGAGTTTATGAACTCATCATCAGGAAATGGTATTATAGATTTCTTAGCTAAAGGTATAGCTTCTCCGGGTTCATCCTTTGCTAATATGACTATGGACGCTGAGAATCAATATGTTAAGCCGGGATTAGGACAAGGTTTGTTTAATCTTGGTATAGATTTACTGAATGTTGCTCCTACTGAAACAGTAGGTTTGGCTAATAAAAGTATAAATACAGTAAAAGAAGTTATAAACAAAAGCACAGAAAACGGTATATTATCAAATGCTCATAAATTAAATCCTTTTGCATTTAAACCAAATTCTGATAAATTTTATAGAACATTAGGAGAACAGGGATTTAATGATGCAAAAGCGGTTGGTTTATTGAGGGCAAATCCACAGGGTGCTAATGTCGGAGAAAAATTAGGAAACATAAATATGTCAAGACCATCTGATGTTGCTTACTTTGCAAAAGGGGAGATTGGTAATTATCCGGGAGCTGATTATGTAGCTGAAACATCAAAGAAATTGTATGCAAGAGGAGATGTAAATCCAATAACTAATCAAGTTATTAAAGGTAGACATGCAGGATTTAGAAATATTGATGAATTAGGTAAGGCATCTAATCTACCAATAGAAGAAGTTAGATTGCTAAAAAAGGATTGGTTAAAAGGTTATAAAGAAGTACCTCAACCAATATCAGCTCCTAAAAGTAAACTAGATTCAATAATAGAAGAGGCAAGAGCAATTTATCATAATGATGGAGTTAAACCATTGTCCACAAGGCAAAAAGCTCTTATAGATGTTCATGGAGAAGGTTTGGCAAAAAACTACATAACCCCCCAACAGATAAAAAAGAATTTAGAGGACTTACAATATACTAAGCAGCAGTATGAAAAGTTTGGATACGATATACCTAACAATTTAGAAGAAATAGCTAAAAACTCTAAAGTAACAGATGAAACTATACAAGGGTTAGTTAACCAACATAATACTTTTGCAAGGGGAGTTTCTACTAACTGGGACGAACTACAAAAAAGAAATCCAGAAATTCTAAGACATTTGGAAGGAAAAGGAATAGATTGGGAGAAAAACCCTCAAGCTGCTGCCGAATACATGGCTACTCATATACCTATCAATACAGGATATGGTAGAGCAGGATTAGATAACAGGGTGTTTGATAGAGGAATGGATGGTTTATATACATCTAATTCAATGCCTACAGCTGAGGGATATACATATGGAGATGGATTTATAGTTAAGGCAAAAAGACCTACAGATTTTTCCTCATCTGATAGAAGAGAGTGGATTAATAAAAACTCCTTAGATTACTATGATAACTATATTCCGGGAGATAGTAAAGAGAATTTAGAGAGATTATTAAATAGCAGAAGTTCTAATCAGAGAGAAATGTTTACCAACAATTTATCTGGTAAAAACAGAGAAATAGCACTCTCTAAACTCGATGAATTTGAGGCTGCTGATAAATCTTTAAGACAGAAATATAATATGGGGCCCAAAGAAAATGGCCCATTTAGTATAGACCATATTATTGGTAGGAAGTTAAGTGATGCTGACCATGAAATTCCTGAAATAAGTAAATTGTGGAAGGAGCATAAGGATAAAAATGTAGTTCCTTATCAAGATGAAAGTACTAAAGCTTATGAACAAATGTTTGAAAATCTGAAAAAGGAATTGCAACCAGAAGTAGCTGCTATAGAAAAGAAATTACTTAAGACAGAACATGATACAAATCCTGACCTCTCGTTGTTACAAAGAACTAATGATTTTTTTGGAAAAAGACCTGTAGAAGAATCCAAAAAGTTTACTGATTATCTTAAAAAGCATCCATATACAGAGTATGATAATAAAATGTTGAGGTTAGGGGATAAGTTAAATAATCTTTCTTGGGATGCACAACAACCAATAAGGGAGAAATTATTAAATATGCAGTCACAGAGAACAAAATTATATAATGATGCTTTGAAGGAGTATTTTTCCAAAAATTACCCTGAGTTTGATATGACTGAAAGATATGCTCACTATATTCACTTAGGTACTCCGGGACAAAAGATATTAGAACCATTAGAGAGCATACGTATAACTCCTAGTGAATGGAAAAATAAATCAAGAGCACATACAAATACATATACAAAAGGATTATCAGCAGGAGCACTTGCTGCCCCAATAGTTGGGAATTTTTTAAGTCAACAAGAAGAAACACCTAAAAAGGGGTTTAAGGAAGGAGGACAAATAAATATGAAATACAGACCAAAAATGCAAACAGGTGGTAGTCAACCAAAGATGCAAACCGCAGGATTTCCTCCGAAATCAGAGGATTATATGGATGACTATGAAGGATACCAGTCTGCTATGGACAACTGGGTACAATCTACATATGACCCAGAGGCACAAGGTCTTAAAGGATTGAAAGATTTCTTAGGAAGAAGACAGAAAGGTCTTCCTACTAATATGTTTAAAACTACTGGAAATGAAGGAACAGACTCTAATCCTATGGATAGAGGTCCTGTTGAAACAGGTCCTGTTGAAACAAGTCCTGACCAGAAAGAAACATCTAAAATAGACCCATACTGGTCATTCAGAGGACTAAGAAGTGGAACATCATGGTTGAGTGGAATGGTAGAGAGGGGAAGACAAAATAGATATGATTGGATGCAGCAAACTGCATTAGGTCAAATGAACCCTATGCCCACTGATGATTTTCAACCTAATCCATATAATCTATATATGCAGAAGGGTGGTAATCTAAAGACAATAATCAAGGACTATAATAAGTATACTAATGACGCTCAGATGGATATGGGAGATGGTAAATTAGATGATAAAGGAAGAATGCAGAAGGGCGGACGTGCCCCAATCTATACAGATAACCCTAATGACCCTCGTTTAAGGGCTTATAATGATAGTTTGAGTTTATATAATAACTATTCTACTAATAAGAATATTATATTAAGTAATGGTAAGTTTGTAAATAATGTAGAAGTTAAACCACCAGTAAGAGTTAGTAAATCAGGTTCCTATAAAATCACTAATCCTAATAATCCTATACAGTTAAAAACTGTAAGTAATGATTTTTCTTATAATCAAATTGGAGATAATGGCTTACCACAAATTACTGCGTTGTATAATAAAAAAATACAACCTACAGCAACTGAAACTTATACAAGAAAAGAAAGTAAGTATAAATCTGAAGCTGATTATGATAAAGCAGCCAAATTTATAAAATCATTTTCTGAAAAATCTGGGCAAGCAAATTTTATTGGATATGATATACAAAGGTATAAAAAACCAGTACAACCAGTAGTATATCAAAAGAGTATTCCAAATGGAACTAACACTCCTAATTCAAAAGGACAAATATTGGTAAAAGACCAACAACCAGTAGTATATAAAAAACCTTCTGAAAGGAAGCCTATTATTACAAACGACCCTAAAGACCCTCGTTTAAGAGCTTATAATGATAGTTTGAATCTATATAATTCAGGACAAAGAATGGAAGCAGATTATCAATCTTTAAAAAGTAGAAGACCTGAAATAGCAAAAAAAGAACATCGTTATAAATATGGTCAAAATCCTGCTTTGGATAAAGAGTTTACAGGAAAAATTAAACCAATAGAGATTTTACATAATGATTATCTTCATCCGGGTAGAAAAAACGATGGAGAGACAGATTACCAATGGATTTCTGGAAATTTTAAAAAACCAGTACAACCAATAGTATATCAGAAACCACAACAGAATGTAAAGCAACTTCCAAATGTGAATGCTAAAAAAACAGGAATAAGACCTATCGGTCGTTATAGAATAGAAGGTGAAATACCTGCATTTAAGAAACCAGTAGGAACACCTCAACCACAAGAACCTAAATTTGAAAAACCAATACCTATTCCAAGAAAGACAGATTTAGTAGATTTCTCAAATGGAAGAATGCCTACTCCAAGTGCTCCAGATTTACAGCAAGCTGTTTATGACAATACTAAACCTACTAATTATTCCTATACATACCCCACAGGAAAGTATAATGAACAAAAGGTAATATATTTTCCTGATGAAAACTTACTAAGAAATTTTGCTGATAAACAAGCTACTACTTCTATACAATCTACTGGTAATCAGGCTACTGCAACAGGAACATTAAAAATGAAGAAGGGTGGGTATGAGATTGATAAAATGATGATAATGGGAAATATCCTACCAAAGCTCTTGCAAATGGGAAGATTAGGTACATCTAAGTATAGAAGAATGAAGGAAGGTGGATTGACTGCTAATAAAGCAAGAGAAATACTCCATGATGGAACAGTTCATGGTAAAAAGTTAACAGATAAGCAAAGACGATATTTTGGAGCAATGTCTAAGGGACATACTAATTTTAGAGGAAAATGATGGATTTAATATCAATGTTAGGTTATTCTAATAATTCTCCATTTAGGGGAAATCCATATCTGGATATACATACTCCAGAAGGGTTAATTGATATGTCTAATACTGATATGGATTTAATAGGCATAGATAATAAGGGAAACAAGAAGAAAATGAAGGCTGGCAGAAAGAATCCGTATAAGTTTGAGGGAGATATTGTTAGAGAAGTACCAATGCAAGTAGGTGGATTACACTTTCTAGAACCAAATGATAAAAAGTTGCCTAAAGGAATTGGTCCATATTTATCAAATTCCTCAGAGTTGGCTACATCTATTGGAGGAGAAAATGGGGAACCTGCTTATTTAATACCATCAATGAAATATGGAAGACCTCTTGATAATCCATATTTGGAGTTCCTTCGTACTGGTGACCATCTTGGTGGTCCATTCAAAACTTGGCAGGAGGCAGATGAGTGGGGAAAGAATGTAAGACATCCATATGTTGAAAAGGGAGAGTCTATCCCAACTCCTATAAGAAGGTGGTCCCTTAAAAAGGGAGGAAATCCATATCAAAAGGGTGGTATGACACCTCAGCAGTTATTTAACTTCTTATTTGAAGGAGATGATGAGGAAGAACAAATAAAAGAGCAGTCTGAACAAGCTAAAATGTTAGAACAAAGAGAATTACAAATTGCTGAAAATGAAACAAGGCAGCAATCTCAATTACAAGATATTGCAAGACAGAGAAGAATCATGGAAGACGAGGCTCAATATAATGAAGCTATGATGATTGCTTATAATATGTTTGGAGATGAGAAGGAATTAGATTCTCCTGCTAACTTAAGAACTACCCCTTTTGGACAATCTGCAGGAAAGAATGTAAATCCAAATGTTCTTAAGACAGAAAAGGATATATTCTCTGAATTTAAGGGAATTACAAATCTAGGAATTTGGGGAGATGAGAAACATAAACAAAGGATAAGTGACCATAATACTGGTGATGCTCAGGACTTTGGAATTAGTAACAGTGTAGAAACTGGAAACAAAATTGCTCAAAAGTTAATGACAGAAGCAAAACAAAGAAACGTAAAATATATCATATTTAATGGAAAAATATGGAACCCATCTATATCAAATGAGTGGAGGCCGTATAGTGGTAAAAATCCACATAGTACACACGTCCATGTATCATACAATAGATAAAAACAAAACAAAATGGGAGTAGCAGATAACAGAAGTTACAAGAATGAGTATCACTTTACTGATGATAGTAGACCTACATCAGAACAGTATCCTTCTATAGAGAAGGACCCAAAAGTGAACACAACTATAAAAAAGAATCCCTATCGTTCTAACGTAGAGATAGAAGGAGACGAAATTGTCTTGCAGCCTGATTTATCAGCTCTCTTCATTGCTAAGGGAAAAAGACACTCAAAAGGCGGAATGGATGTACTTCTTAAGCCAGACTCATTTGTATTCTCTGACTATAAGGAGTTGGAGATAGATGAAGATGAGGCAGAAGATTTTGAGCTGAAGGAAGGAGGTACTCCTGCAAAGACCCTTAAGAAAAACGTGAATGTTAAGCATTATAATACATTAGTGCAAAATATAACTAATCCATATAAGGATGATTTGGCTAAAAAATCCTCAGAAAAAATGCTAGAGAAATATATTAAAATGTTAGGTAATATTGCATACATTCAGGAAAGCAAGAAAGGATTCCCACAAGGATTACCTGACTTCTCTTTAGGAACAGCTCCCATAGAAAATGAAGAGTTAGAAGACCAAATAGATGAAAACAAACAATATATGAAAGGAGGAGGTATGATAAAAAATCCATACAGAATGCAGAAAGGTGGAACATTAGAACAAATGGTAGAAGCTCAGAAGAAATTATTCGAATTACAACAGGAACTAAAAAAGAAGAAGGAAGAAGATTTTAAAAAATCTACAGAACAAGTATCGAATGTTTATTTACAAAATAATATAAGTAGACCAACTTCTCCTAATCCTAATATTTCTACTTCAACTGCCCCCATTACTATCTCTCCTATAGCTAGTCCTACACAAAGACAGGATAGATATATGGGAAAAAGGCCACCTTATCCAAATAGTTGGACAAATTATTATGATAATACCCAAAAAATACAGTATAACTCTCCAGATTGGATAACTCCTTCCCAGTTCTATAGTGTTCCGGGATTGGTTGATTATATGAAGACTCTGGACAAATCGAAAGGTGTGGACTGGGATATGAATAAAGCAGATGATGGATGGTGGGGTTGGAGACATGAAGCAGCATTAAAGAAATTTTTCCCAAATGGTCTACCAAAGGCTACACCTTTTAATATAACTCCTGACCAAAAGAAAGAGTTATTAAAACAAGTTGGTAAATCAGCTCCTCTAATTGCCCCAGCTACTAAATCTAAGGATGATATATCTGGGCCAAAAGTTGAGGAACAAGAGTATTCTCCTCAAGGTTCAGTTAAAGCAGATTGGAAATTTACTCCTTGGCAAAAGGCATCACAAGCCTATAATTGGGCACAGTATGCAGGAGTGGATAGATATATGCCATTCCGTTCTCGTTACAATGCTACTTATGTAGACCCAGCTCTGGTAAATCCAGAACAAGCTATTGGAGATATGAAGGGTATGACAAATCAGCAATCATCTGCTCTATCTACACTATCTCCAATATTAAGAAATGCACAGGCTTCCGGATTCTTTGGACAACTTCTTAATCAGATAGTAGGAGTGCGTAGTCAATACGATAACCAAAATGCTCAGATTCTTAATCAGACTCGTCAGTATAACAATCAAACTAAGAATAATGAGTCAATGATTAATATGCAGAATGACCAACAGTATTATACTCAGGCAGTTGAGGGAAGGAAGAATTTCGATAACATGAGAACCTACACTGCAAATAATGCTATGAATAACGTATTGAGAGATGTAGAGACTAACCAGAAATTGGCTTATAACCTTCTTACTCAAAATGACCCAGCTTATACTTTTGATTGGAGAAATGGAGAGTATCTTCGTACAAATAAGAGTATACTAGATGTTGCAAGTGATTCAAAATCAGACTGGTATACGCAAGTAGCAAGTCAATTAATGGAAAAGTTTAAGTCTGGACAGAAATTAGAAGCAGCAGATGTAAACTTCCTAAAGGCAATAGTTGCCAAAGATTTTAAACCATCTTCTAACTCATTTAATCCTTTCGAAATGAAGAAGGGTGGAAAAAAGAAAAATCCATATAAATAATATTAAAGATTAATTTGTTAAGAACCAATTAATTACATAAGTTTGCAATAGAATGGCCGCAACATCACCATATTCAGGAAATGATTATCAAGCAGTTAGTAACTTTAGACCTTATGAGTTACCAGTCAATGATATATTCAAAAGTATCAGTGCTCAAAACCAATTCTGGGATGCTGGAGCTGCTCGTGTAAAGAGTTATTATGATAAGGGTTCTAATTTGGACTTAACCAGTGCAGAGAACAGAAAGATAAGAGACCAGTTTATAAAGGACAGTGAGAAGGAGCTTATTAAGTTGTCTTCAATGAATTTAGCAGACCCTTCTGTACAGAAGAAAGGTATGAGTATATTTAAACCTTTATTTAAGGATAACGCAATTCTGCAGGACGACTATCTAACAAGAAAACAAAAAGAAATATATTCAGAAGCAGAGAAGTATAAGAACGATGAGAAAACAAAGGGCACTGGTTTCCATATGGATAATTTGGCTTATGCTTTGATGCCATTTAGAAGTTTTGGGGAAAATACCTCAAGAGCTGAGTTAGATTCAATATTCAACAAAGCTAAAAATTCTCAGTATATTCCACACTATGACTTCTCTAAAGAGAGAATGGACATTCTAGAACAATGTAAGCCTGATAAATTTAGTAATACTACAGGTCAGGGAATGTACCTTGATACAGAGAAAGATAGTTCACTAACAAAAAGTAAATTATGGGGATGTCTTAACACAGCCCTATCTCCACAAGCTACTCAGCAAATAAGAATATCAGCAGCTGTTAGATATAACAATGATTATGGTACACTAAAGAATGACTATATCGAATCTGCATCTTCTGAGATAAAAGCATATAAGAGTGAAGTCTCCAAGCTAGCAGCAAAAAAGGCTGCTATTGCTGGAAATAAACAATATGCTGAGATAGAGAATGGTTATGCTGAGGAGATAAAAATGTATGAAGACCAAATTAAAAGAAAAAGTGATGACCTTCTAAAGATAAACGGCTGGGATGAAAAATATATCTCAGATAGATATGAGGATTTGGCCTATTCTGCTTATTTTAAAAGAATAAATGAGCCGTTTGCACAGGCATTCTCAAGAATGGATATAGAAAGAGATAAGAAAGCAAACCCCGTTAGCATGATGATGTACGTCCAACAAAAGATGGATGACAGACAAACTCAGGCAGAAATGCATGATTATAAAATGGAGGATTATAAGACTAAGTTGAAGATGCTCTATGGAGGAGATGGTGATAGTCGTTCAGTTTCTGAAAGAATGAGATTAGGATTAGCTTCAGGAATGATTTCTCCTGAAGAATTTCAAAAGGTATATGGAAGTGCTGTTGAGGAAGAACAGGGACAGGGATTTGATGCAATAAATACCTTAGTTGGTGATGCAGATAAAAATATAAATAGTAAGTTCTCAGAAATTAAAAGATATCTAGAGGGTGATGAAGACCTAGCTAAAATTGTTGCGGACGTAAAAACTCCAGAGGACTTTAACAAAAAAATAGGAGAGATAAACACATTTTTATCTACCGCTACAAAAAATCCTAATACTCCTGCTGCCTATAAAGCAGCAGAGTTAATAGAAGCAATGAATAGTTATGTTGGCTTCCTTAATACTAAAACTCACTATCAGGCTATATTAGATGATGCATGGTCTTCTATAACTGTTACAAATAAGGAATTATTTGAAGGAAGATATCTGAAAGATATTGAACCTCTTAATATTGGTGGGAAACAGATAACCGCAAATGAAGTAGTTGATGCACTTGATGGGATATCACAAAAATATGATATACGAAAATATTATATAACTACACCAAGTTATACATCCCCTACGACATTTGTTACTACTCCGGGAACTAAAGTTGAGGAAATGCAGTTAATAGATAAAAAAACAGGAGAAGTTTTAGCAGATTTAGGCAAGACTAATTCTAAACATAATAGGTGGTTTGGCTCTATTTTAGAAAAACAATTAGAAAACTCAAATGATAGAAATAAAGCAGTTAATAATATTCTTAAACAAAGACTTGCTACACAAAGACAAACAATTGTATCTGGAAACTTATTAGATGAGAAAAATTTTGACCCAAGAGTTAAAGAATTTGTAGAAAGCACATTTGGTAAGCTTCCCGGAAATGTAAAGTTTAGCACCGTTGGTAACTTCAATCCCGTAACAGGAGAAGTTGAAATTCAAGGAGCGAATAGTAAAGGACAAGTATTATCTTATGAAGAGTTAAGAGATGCAGCAGCTGAAGCAAAAGCTGATTTTGGTCAAGGTGCGTTTACTGAAGGAAGTAGAGGAACAAGTATACGTGTCAAAATTCCAGCACTACAAATTATCAGAAAGCCAGAAGGTTTTGATTCAATAGAATCACTTGTTGATTATGGTGCAAGTAAAGTAATGGACAATCCAAATTTAGCAAGAGGATTTGATATATTTGCAGGATTTACTCCTCATGGGAATTCTGTTTCCGTAAAAGTAGAAAAAGGAATAGGCTCAGGAATGCCTAAGTACTCTATTGTTTTACAGGGAGCGGATGGAAAAACACAACAATTACTAGCAACTAGTAAATCAGATGCTATTAATGGTCTCCAAAAATATTTATCAGGAGAGTTAGATAAAGAGATAAAATAAATAATTTATGCCAGAAAATCCAAGTACACTTGAAGGGGATATATTAACAGGGGTTGATAGTAGAGCTATGTTCGACATGAAGTTAGATACTTTTTCGAGAATGAATAATATCATGAACAGACCTGAAGTATCTTATTCTCCGGAATCTAGGTTTGCAAATATGGATACAGCACCTCAGTATAAATTTCCTGATGGTTTTACATATGAAGATGCCATTTTATCAGATGACCCAAAAATAAAAGAGTTGGGGATTTCTCATTTTAATAGTATAAAAAAAGCTGACCCATATTTCTCTTTTGGGTTAGCTGAGAAAGTAAGTGTTCCTTATGATAGTGCAAAGAAATATATAAATAAGAAGTACGGATATGATGCTTTTATTCCTGATATAGAGGATTATTACTACAACCGTACTTGGGGAGAATATTCTCTTGCTGGAAAGGCTTGGAGAGCACCTCTTAAGTTCCTTGGAAGAGTTGTAGTTCCATCTATTCTTAAATTAGGTGAGGGACTTGGATATGTAGGAAGTATGCTTACCTCTATAGGTAGTGAAAATTATTGGGCTGATGTAGCAGATAATGGACTTTCACATTGGTTAGAAGGATTAGAACAGGACTATAAAGACCAAATTCTTCCTGTATACAAACAAGCTGGATTTGATGAGAAGGGATTCTTTTCTAAGTTATTGGATGCATCTTACTGGACAGATGAAATTGCAGATGGTGTAGCATTTCTTGCATCTGCAGCTATTCCGGGTGTAGGACTCTCTAAATTAGGAAAGATTGGTGCTACAATCAGTGAGGTCGGACAACTTGGTGAGGCTACCATAAGTGGAGCAAACTGGTTTGGTAAAGCATTCTCTACTACAAATAAATTTGGAAAAATTGCAAGCAAGGTTGGATTAGGTAGTCCTGCAGAACTTACTTCTTGGACATTCAATACAGCAATGGAGTCTGCAGTTGAAGGAGCAGGTGTGTTCAAAGAGAATATTAAGAAAATGCAGGAATTAAGAAGAAATGGTGCAGAAGGATATGCAAATTTAACAGACTCAGAAATAAGAGAAAGAGCAGGTGAACTAGCTGCTAATACTATTGGTGGTAATATGGCAGTTCTCTCACTTTCAAATGCTTGGGAAAATAAACTTTTCTTTAAAAGTGCAAAAGTAGCTTCTGGTTTACCTAAATATGAAAGAGCATCAAGATATCTAAATCTAGAGGAAGATATGAGAGTTACTTCTCAGGCTTTTACCAATATCGGTAAGAAAAATCCATTCCTATCCTCATTATCTAAGACAAGTTTTTATGGGGGAAAAGCAGCAAAAGGATTTTTAGCAGAAGGTTTATGGGAAGAAAATGCACAGTTAGTTATACAGAGAATGAATTCTTTAAATGATAACGGAGAATTCGTTTACAATAATTCTGGAGTATTGGCATTTGGTAAAAACTTACTTAGACAAACTGGTAGAGCTTTTGCTGGAATGGATAAGGAGGCTTCAGAGTCAATAGGATTAGGTGCACTTATTGGTATGGGTGCAGGTGTTGGTTTCTCTAAATTTGCAAGAGAGAGAAAAGCTATTCTTAAACAGATAGAATCTGCTATAGCATATGCTGATACTGCAAGAGGAAGAATGTTTAATACAAATGACATCTGGAAGACTGATGATAATGGTAATATTATTTATGAGAATAATAAACCAGTAGTTGACCCTGTTAAAATACAGGCAAAGAGTAAAGCCTTATCTGAGTTATTTCGTAGTGTTAATCTAACTAACAGTGATGAATTTTTTAAATCAAAAGAGGCAGATTACTTATCTCTTATCAGTCTTTCAAACTATGTAAGAAGTCTTCAGAATATAGGTATTGATAATATAGACGAAAGGATAAATAAGCTTTCAGGAAATACAGCTGCTATATTTGGAATTGACCCGGCTTCTCCTTCGGACAAATCTGGAACATTTGCAAAGTTTGCAAAAGAATTCGAGAAATTATCAACTAAAGCAAATGAGGTAAAGCACAATGCAGTAGCTAATATTCCTCCCGTTATACAGAATATAAACTCCATGAATGCAAGACAGAAGATATTTGAGGCATCGGTGTCTAATGCTATTTTAATGGAGATGAGGGAAGATGCTGAAGGAAGACTCATTGAATCACTAAACAGAAATAGAAATATAAATAACAGTTCTATTAGTGAGTTTCCTGCAGAGCAGATGAACAGACTTCTTTATATGAAGCAGAAAAATCAAGAAGTTATAGATGCTCCTGAATTTAAAGATAGACCTGAGGGACAACAGCAACTTCATTTAGATAGAGATAAGGAACTAAACTCTCAAATAGAAGATTTTAAGAAGAATAACGATTTATCTCAAACTCAGTTGAATAAGGATGGATTTTACGTAGCAATAAAGAATGATGGAAATCCAATTGAAATGACTAGAGAAGAGGCTTTATTACTTAGTCAGATTAGTTCATATACAAATAGTATTGAACATGATAGTTTTATTGCCTCTAAGTTAAGTGATAAGGAGAAATGGTTCGATTGGCTAAGTAAGTTGTTTTTAACAAAAAAGCAACAAGAAGCTGAGAATATTGTTTCTGCAGCATCAAAAGCAGTAGAAAAATCACCGTTCTTTAAGTATAAGGAAAAGAGTGAAGGAGACTTTGCTAAGATAATTAAGCTAGTTGCAAGAATAGTATCTGGAGAAAAACTTGCTGCAGCAGAAGATTTAGCTTTGGAACAAGAATATGCTGATTTAATCTTAGAACTGCTACCAGAATATGAAAAATCTCTTGAAGAAAATAGAGAAAAAGTAATACAAGATAAAATAAAAGCTGTTGAAAAGCTAAGGGACGGTATATATAAGAAGATAGCAGAAAAAAGAAAGCAAATAGCTGAATTGTCTGATAAGGCAGATACCTCCCTTATAGATGGTGCCGTATATAAGAATGGAAAACTAAACACTAAGAAATTCCAGAGGCTAATATACAAGATACAAAACTCTATATACGAGATACAGGATGAAATAGACCCACTAGAACAACAAGCCAACGAGTATTCTGCAGATATCTCAAAATTAGAAGATATGTTAAAAGAAGGAGATATTCCTTCTATGAGAGCTGCTCTTAATGATTTAAAGGAGCACAAAACTTGGCTTGAGATAGAAATAGAGGATGTAAAGGGAGCAATAGGAAGAATAGCTAAGCTTATTAAATCTTTAATAAGAATAGCTAAAAAGCTTATTCCCGGATTCTCTATGTCTAGATTAAAGAAGATGTTTGAACCTTCTGAGAACTACTACGCAGAAGGAAATGTGAAAGCATATGAAGGAACAGATACTCTTTCATCATATAATGAAATAACACTCAAGAGAGAGGAAAAGAAGGAATTGGAGGAAAAACTCTCTGAACTTGAAAAAGAATATGCACTTGTTTCGGAAAAAGTAAAGAGATTAGATAGACTTGCTCAAGATATTGCTAAGAATACACTAAATGATATTCAAAAGAAGTATGCAGACTTAGTAAAAAAGAAAGTAGTTAAAAAATCATTTTCTCAAGAGGAAATAGCTGTCAATCAGACATTGGCTCCTCTCGTTCCTAATCCTCCTACAATTGGTTCAAATCCTCCTAAAGAAGATGATGAAGAATTTGATGATATATATGTAAGACCTCTTACCACAAAGTTCTTTACATCTACATTTACAAATGTAAAAGAGGAAGGTGCATTCTCTCCATCTGAATATGCTCATTTTGAGATGTTAGATTTACTTACAAACAATCTACGTGCAGAAGAAGCAAAGAAAAAGTTAGGAAAGGGAAAGCTATATGTAATGGCTGTAACAAAAGATAATGTAGATGGATTAGGTCTGAAATCTGTTCTTTATAATAAGAAAGAAGCAGATGGAACAACCACTGACCAAACTTCATACTATGAGGATTCTGACCCTCTTTTAGCAACAATAGCTCTTGTTCATATATTAGAAGACGGAGGTAAGAAATACTATATTGATAAAGACTTAAATAAAATAGGAGAAGTATCTGATACCGAACAAGATAAGTCAAAGATTGTATATACTATTTTAAGAGCTGGAGAATTCAAAGATTGGGAAATAGGTAACTATCAGAAGATGAGAACCTACCTTAATAAAGATGGTGAGTTTGATGAAAAGAAATGGAATGATGATAGAAAAAAAGCATTGAAGGCTGCTGCAGATTTAAGGAATGATATATTTAAGAAAGCAAAAAACTTTGATGTAAACAAACCTGATACTTTATATACATTTAATGTAACTAAAGGAATAGAAAATAAAGCATATTCTCAGGATAATAAGGTATTACAAAACCCTGTAACCTCATCTATCATGACTGAGGATGAGATAGGACCTTGGTCTATAGTAGTAGCTACTAATCAACCACATACGATAAATAGTGAACAAATAACATTACCTGCAGGTAGACCTTTTATCAAAACAAAAGGCCCTATAGAAAAATTGCATTACGCTAATAATAATAAACTAGACGGTAATACAGTAGATACTATAATGCGTATATTACATGAGGTGTCTAAGACATATATGTCGTGGTTTGAGGAAGCAATGTCTGGCTCATTAAAAGGTAGGAAGTTTGATGATTTGACTCAAACTGAGAAATTTAAATTGCTTAAAAAATATAATCAGGAATCAAAAGACAAAAACAGAAAAATATTACCAAGAGAATATATGGAGTATTTAAACTCTGTTATTCATTTTGGTATAGCAAGAGCAGGAGAAGAAATATCTCCGGGAATGGTATATATTTCTGGCTCAAGAATTTATTTCGGAGACGAGTACCTTGATATTACAAAACCAGAAGATTTTCTTAACTCTGAAGAATTAAGAAATTTTCTAAAGGATACATATCATAATGTAAAATATATAAAAGATACCAGAAGCCCAGCTCAACAATTTACAGAATTTTATATTGATGGAAATGAATTGAAATCAAGAAAATGGAAATTCTACAATCAATATCTTCTATCTGCAAAGTTTCCAGATGGAAAAAATAGAGATTATATTCCTATAACTACATCTATTAAAACAAAGGAACAACTTTCTGTAGAGAAAGGTCCATATCCTTCCGTTCCGTATAAATCTCAATCTGTAATTCTTAGAGTAAAAACTGTTCAAGGTGTATCAAAACCAGTTAAACAATCTACTACAGTACCAGCCAAGGGTGGTGTTTCTGTTGCTGGAAATAAAAATATATTATCTGGAGACCTAGAATTTTATAGTCCTAGTAATGAAGATGATAGTAAAAAGGATGATAAAAAATCAGATACAAAAAAACGAAAAGGAGGGAAGAGAGAGATAACCGGAAAAGGCCCACTGGCAGGATTTAAATTTGTTATAGAAGAAGAAGAAGATGAAAATGTAGAAGAGGAAATTGCAGAGAAAGAGAATAGAAAGAAAAAGAAAGAAGATAAAAAATCTAATCCACCTATATCTACTTCAAAAGAGCAAGATGATGCTGATATGGAGGAGGAGCAATTTAATGAGGAAACTGATGATGATGATGGAAAAGAAGTAGGACCCTCTTCTCAACAAAATTATAATTATGAAGAAGGTGATGAGTTTGAAGAAGAATTATTCAGAATAAGCAAAGGAGGAATTTTTAAAACTGAAGAAGATTTAGACTCTGTAATAAATTATGTTACTCAAATAATTCCACAATTTCCAGTTCAAAGGTTAAAGCAAGCTATTCAGACAATGGATGGAAGAGAGGCATTTGGTCAGTTTACCGGAAATATGATTAAGATTTGGGAAGGTGCGGAAGAAGGAACACTTTACCATGAAGTATTTGAAGCTGTTGCCAACCGTCTTCTTAAGGACTATGAATGGAGAGCTATTGAATCTGAGTTTAAGAGAAGAAAAGGAATATTTGTGGATAGAGAAACAGGTACTACATTAAAGTACAATAACGCAACTGCACAGCAGATAAAGGAGCAGTTAGCTGAGGAATTTAGGGAATTTAAGTTGACTGGAAAACTTCCTACTGTAGAAAAGAACTCTCGTACTTTCTTGCAGATGATAATGGATTTCATTAATAAGTATATTCTAAACAGACCAACTATTGACGATATATTTAGTAAAATCGATGCTGGTAAGTTTAAAAATAAAAGAATAAGAATCAGAAGTAGATTTGCTTCTAATTATAGAATCAAGTTTCCTATAGAAGAGTCCAGATATTTTGATTTTATCAATGGATTTACTGGATTCATGTTTCAAGATTTATTTCAGTCTGGTGGAGGAGAAACTCTTATTAAGATTGACGAGACAGGAGAGATGGACATGGTTATATATGAGAGAGTAAAAATAAGAATAGATGCATTCTACAACGCAAGGCTTTCCAAATTAGAGCAGTTATATCCAACAAATACAACAGATAAAACCCTTAGTGAGAACAATAAAGTTAGACATAATTTATTCAAAAAAAGTATAGAGGAGTGGGGAAAAATAAAAGAAGATTGGTCAAACTTCGTTACTAATCATAAAATCTACCTACGTAAATTTGGAGTAAAGTTTGATAAGGAATTTAATATAGAAGACGAAAATGATATATTATCTGAAGAAGAAAGAGAGAATAAAAATAAGAATGACTATACTGGAAATGCACTTAAGATAAATTGGAAAAATACGGCATCTTCATCTACAAGATTACTTGTTGCTACACTTATTAAAGCAAGGCTAAGCAGTATAAGATTTGATTCTACCAAAATTGTTGAAAAGGGATGGAAACCAGCATATAATGATGTATTTCTATATGAGTTAATGAATTATGATAGGATGATGACACTTGTTGTTGATAAGTTGGCAGGTCTTAACAAGATGAGTCTTATTAAAAATAAGTTAAAAGAAGTATCTGGAATAAAAGATTTAGAGTCGGTTGCCCCAGAACAAATTCCAGCTATACTAAATCATTTAAATGAAGAAAATGCTGCATTTGCTCTTATATATTTAAGATTATTCCAAGAAGATGCTAATATGTCTGAGGAAACCCAGCTTAATCTAAGGATTAAGTTTCTAAATTATGTGAGTAAGCAGAATCCCACCCCTTGGATGTATACCATCTTCCAAGGTGCTCCGGAATTAATAATCTCTACAAAAAGAGGTCAAATTGAATCATTCCTAAACAGAATAAATAGTTCTATTCGTAAGAATAATCAAACTATGTTCATTAGAAAAAAATTAGGAAAAGATACATATTACATATCAAGATTCGGTCATATAAGAGCTATAATTGACAAGTTAAAAAATTATAAATTTGATTTTGAAAACTTCGAACATGAAGGTAATGAGATAGACTTTTTATATCCAAATAATTCAACTGCCTCTGCATTAAAAGCTGAGTTATCTAACTATGGAAAAGTTACAACAAAGAAAGGAAATGGTGGTATTATATTTAATATAAAAATTTCTCCAAAACAAGAAGATAGAATAACAAATGAGGACTTTATTAATAGCACTCCGGGAAAGGTTTCAAAGATGCAAAGACTTCTTGATTTTCTTGGACTATCAGAAAAGGCAGTCACACCTGAATTTTTAAAGGAGTTAAATCAAAATAATCCATCAGGACACGATAGGCTTGTTAAGAATCTATTTTCTATAAGAGCTGCTATTGAAAATAACATGTTTACAGGAGATGTATCCATCAGAAATGCAAACATTTATGGGTATGTAAACGATTTAATTTTAACACTAGACGACTTAAATCCTCAGACTGATAAACAAATGTCCCACTTAAATGGTGAGGACCAGATGGTTCAGGATTACATTCCTCCTTCTTTTGTTTCTAGAATATTTTCAGAAATGAATAACTCTACGTCTAAGGAAGAATTAAAGTCTCAGTTTCCACATCTTAATCATCCGTTTGCTGAGGACTCTGTTGTAGTAGATAGAATGTTCCAACAAGATGAGAAGTCTTCTATATCAATGGGTTATTTCGAGGGAATAAGAAATCAGAATGGAAAATTTATAAAGGCTTCAAGATTAGAAGAGCACCAAAGACTTGCAATATCATTTCTTCTATCTCTTGAGGGAAAATATGTTTCTCTACCTGCAGATAGTGAGACAGAATGGATATTTAATTTTGGAGAATTTGTATCAACAGATGATATAGTTAGGGGTAATGAGTATATAAAAACAATATACATTCCAAAATTAAAAAGTGAAATACTTACAGCTTTATCTTTTGAGAAATATAAAGACTTAGCAAATCTTAATATAAAAGACGATGGAAGAGAAAGAGGTAAGTCTCTTAGGTTCTTTAGAAACATATTATCAAAATCTACAATAAATAAAATAAATAAGGCTATAGATGATGACATAGATGCTGAAAAGATTATTATAGATAACGAAAAAGTGATAATTCAGGACATTGACAATTACATTACAAAACTAACAGAAAAATCTTTTGAAAATCTTGTAAATAATAGAATTCTTATAGAAGAAAAAGATAAAGATGAAAATATTTCATATTCCATAAGCTTTCCAAATAAGATTGCTGAACGTTTTGGAACATCATTTACTAAGTCTCAAGCTATGAGTTTAGTAAAGTACCAAACTATAAACTTCCAAATAGGGATGATTGAACAGTTTAAACTACTGTTCGGAGATGTTGCACAATATAAGGATTGGACAAAAAGAGCAAAGGGTCTCTTCTCCCATATTGAGCAGACATTCTATGATGATACAGCAGTGTATGATAAAGATGGAAATGAGATATATGAGGGAGATATAAATTCATGGTTAAATAAAAATAAAAACAATGTAGAGTATGAGGATGCATCTGGAAGAACGCCTATTAAGCTAGATAGCGATGATATGTTCTATACCAAATTCAAGAACTCATTAACTGCTCGTACAATTGATGACTTTATTACAGTAAATCCAGAATTAGTAAATCTTCTTAATTCCATTGGTGGACTTGCTGAGAAATTTGCTAATAAATTTGAAGAAACAAATGAAACGGATGGTCAATCTGTGGGTACTATTTTAGCAGTACGTCATCTTATGTTAAAATCTGGATGGAGATGGACTAAAGAAAACGAGGAGTTTTTCCAATATGATATGGCATTGGCTAGACAAGAATTATCTAAACCAGAAAACGGAAGTAGATATGATTATAGAGGAAATACTGCTCTTGAAAGCTTAGATAAAAAGATATTAGATAAGTATAAAGATAATCCTCCTTCAAGTGGTATTTCTCCTATAAAAACATCTATGCCATCTGTTCTTAATGATGGTACTATATCTATCATAAAGCACTCTATTTATCCTATATCATACCAACTAGCAAGAGACTCAAAAATGCTGGATTTATATTTAGACATGCTAACTGGGGATAAATATGACATTTTGAACTTTGCTAGTACACAAAAAGTAGGCTTACGTATTGATTCTCAGGGAAACATTCCTTCATACTATCAAAAGGATGGAGAAAATGTTAATCCTTTCCGTACTACAGATGTTAAGGCAGTCACAAAAAGTTACGAAATATCACTGAGAACGGCAGGTATTCAAACAGAAACTCAATCTGATTCTAAAAATGTAACATTTGGTAGTCAGATGGCAAAAGATATTCTTATTAATCTTATGCCAAGTGGTGTACCTAAGGACTTTAGAGAAGAAAATAAAGTATTAAATGAGCAGGAACTATTTGATTTATGGAGCTCACTTTCTCCTGAAGAGAGGAATCAACAAGAGGATTATAAAAAAGTTAAAGAATATATAAAAAGTCTGGAAGATTTAAAAGAAAAAACTGTAATAGATAAATTATCCCAATTAGGTGTTTCCTTACGGGTAGATGAAAACGGAAAAATAACATACTATCCAAGAGATATTAATAAGCTTAAAGACTTCATACTCGATGAGATGACAAGGTTGGAGATTGATACTAATACCATAGATGGTATGCAATTATCCAAAGATTTAGAGTATTTTAAGAATCCTTCAGAAACACTCCCCTCATATGAAGTAGTTTCTAATATAATATGGTCAGCTGCTGATAAGTCTATAAATCATATGAAAATTAATGGAGGAGCCTTTATACAGGTATCGTCTGCGTTCTTCAATAAAGAGGATAGAAAAGCTGCATATAAAGATGAAGATGGAAAGTGGATAATTGTAGATAATGAAGAGGAATATAATAAGGCTATAGCAGATGGTAGAAAACTTGTTCTAACTTCTTCAGAATTAAAGTTTTATAATCTAACTGCAGACGGCAAAACAGTAACTGCAATGGAGGTGTACCTTCCTAATTTCTTCAAGAAAAAGGTGAATGATAAGAGAATGATGAAGGGAATGAAACCTCTCTCTGATGAGGAACTAATGAAATATCTAAATCAGAATCCAAGATTACTTGAGGGAATGGGATTTCGTATTCCAACTCAGGCTAAATCCTCACTAGAATTTTTTGTGATAAAAGGATTTCTTCCTGAATCTTTTGGAAAGGCTATTGTTGTACCATCAGATATAACAACTAAGGCAGGTTCTGACTTTGACGTAGATAAGCTAAACGTATATCTAAATAACTGGAAAGTTAACTCAAAAGGATATCCTGAGTATATAGAATATGATGAAGATTCCTCAGAGACTGCTACCAAAAAGAGATTTGAGCAGTTTGTTAGAGAAAATGCAAACAGAGATGATTTAAATTATCTTCTTACATTGTCAAGGTATTCCAATAATAAAGATGAACTAAAAGATAGGTTAAAGACTGTTAGAAATTCAATAATTGAGGATATCAACAAACAAAGTGAAAAGGACTTTGAGAGCAATAGGCAAATATATGCAAATATGCTAAAAGAAATCAAGACATCACTTAAAGAGAATTATTCAGTTGATGATGATATGAAAGACCTCTTTCAAAAAGGTAAGAACTTCTTCTGGAAACTTCCTCAATCTAAAATTGATATATTTTTTGATTTGAGAGATACTCTTGATGCAGGTAATAAAAATGGACCTATAGAGATTTTTGAATATAAAAAGTTGGCAGAACTTCTTTTATCTGAAGTTAGCGATGGAATGGAGAAGTTCATTCTTAAACAGATAATTAAAATATATGATGAAGAATTAAAGCTTTTAAACTGGCAAAAAGATATAGGAGACCAATATATTGAGAGAGCAAAAAGTCAACTAAAAGAAAATAATATAACTGTAGCTCAATATTATAGAACAAGGAAGAAGGATGCTATTGAAAATTCAGCAGTATTAGATGAAATAGAGCAGGAAATATTTGATTACGACTTCAGTATAATAGAGGAAGTTGCAAAAATGTCAAATATTGTACAATACGATGAATTTGCAAGACTGCCTATTTCTATTCAAAACAGTCAGAAATCTTTACAAAATAAGTACTTCCAGATATCAAGAAGTATTCTTTCTATAGGAAGTATGTTCGAGCAGTTACTTTCTCCTAATAATATGAATAATATTAAGTCTGGAAAGAATGCTGTATTTCAGGCATTAGGTAGAGATAAAGAAATTGAAACATTTGATAACTTTTTAGATGTTGGCTATATTGTTAAAAAAAGACAAGCCTTTGCCAGAGGAAAGTATGATATAGGTATTTTTGCAATAGGTATGACAAATTATGCCAACTCTCAGGTTGCTGGGATAGGGATAGGAGAAACTGTTACAAACAGGTCAGACTATATCGAGATAATGGAAATGAATAATAATGATATAAATCTTCCTTTTGAAGAAGTGGAAGCGTTAGATGTAAATGGTAGTAAATTTATACCACTTGGAAATGAAAAGAATATAGATGAAGAATATATAATGGATTTAATATCTGGATATATTACGGGTGCTGTTGACGTTGCAAAAGAGCCAGAAATTGTAGAAATGGGAATGCATACAGAGTTAGCCTCGACTTATATTCTTTTAACAAGAGCAGGAGTTTCTCAGAGGAAGCTTGCATTATTTATGTATCAACCTGCTATTAGAGAGTATTTAAAAGAGCTTATATTCTTTAGAAATCAGGAGTTTGCAACCAGTAACTATTCATCTATCACTCAAATAAGGGATGCTTTAGTAGATAAGTACAAACCTAAAAATCTTAAAGATAAGAATATCAAGTTTTCTGAATCTCAGTTAGCAGATTTAATTACAAAAGGAGAGAGTGTTAAGAAAGGAGAGTCTGAATGGACAGAAGAGGATAAGGAAATGCAATATATTGCATTAATTAACTTCTTAAAAGCTAAGATGTTTAGTGATGATTTGTCAAAGAATTATAGAGCATCAAGTCATGACACTGCAAAAATACGTTCAATATGGTCTCTTGTGCATAAAGATTTAGTATATGAGGAACTTCTTCAGGGAAATAGTATAGTCTCTGTAAAAGATGGGCAAGTGAAAGATGGAATTACTGCATTTAGAGAGGATACTTTTATAGAGAAAACTATTGATTTATTTTTAACATTTAATGAGATATTTTCTGATATTAATTTATTTGCTTTACAACAGGAAAATCCAAGGCTTACATTAACAGATATTGCCAGAAGAATTTATAAGGATAATAAATTTATTTCCCAAGATGAATTTCTACAGCAGATGAAAGAATATCAGGCTGGTATAGTAGATGTTATGTTAAATAAATATATAACAGATAGACTAGGATACACCCCTACAAGATATCTGGAAAAGTTTCATAAAGAAGATGGACCAGATAATATCTCTGTACAATTTGAAAATATAAAAGAAATACTCAAAGGTTCTAATAATTTTATTATCAAAAACTTAGAAATTATTGATGATATGGAATTGGGTATAAATATTTTATCTGTTAAAAGTAAAATTACATCAGATGCTATCTTAACTAAACAATTATTTACATCTTCTTGGAGAGCACTTCTAGCTCATGAGAATGAACAGGTTAGAAAATTTGCAGAAACACTTGTTTATTCGTCTATAATTCAGTTTGGTGTAAAGATGCAGAGATTGAATTTTACACCTCTGATTCCTGTTGAGAAGTATTTTGAAGTAACGATGCCAGCATTAGCAAAGTTATCAGAGCATGATTTTACTACGTTTGAAGAGTCTATCATTAGACAAAACGCTCATAAAGAAGGCTTTGTAAAGGATTATGTTCCTAAATTTGGTCTGGAATTTCTATCATCTGATGGTAAAGTATTAAGTTCGCCTTATCAAAATAATAAGAGTATATCTCACATCCCAATAGATAAGAGACTTTATATAAGAAAGCTTTCAGATAAGGAACTTGAGAAGGGAGAAAAAGAATTCTATAATCGTCCAATATTTGCATTTATGGGACGAGAGGATGAGGAAGGAAATGTTCCAGAGCCAGCTAAGTATATTGGAATAACAATGGTAAAACCTTTTACTATAGATTCTGAAGGTAAGATTATAAGATTTATCGAAAGAGGATATGAGGATGATGGTACTGTATATTACAAATTGACTAAAGAAGTTGCAAATCGTAAAAAGAAAAAGGATTATAGAAGTTGGAAATATACACAGGTATATAAGTTAGTTGGTGCAGAAGGAAATGTTCCGGCTATCTATAAAAAGAAAACTACGAAATCAGGAGCAAACAAAGGAAAGGTAAATGTATCGTATCTATATAAACCAATTAATATATCTGGTTCTAGATTAGTAAATGAGGTTCTTCAGTTGCATAAAACCTCAACAGGAGATGTTGTTTCATATAAGTCAGCACTAAACATACATATTCCTATCACAGAAACTCCAGATGCAAAGATATATGAAATATCACTGGGGATGAAGAATGTAGGGTATAAAGATGTAACTCCTCCTATAGATAGGAGAGGTGCTGAAATAGAGTCGATTCCTGAGCAGTCTGTAGAAATGGATTTCAACAAAATTAAGAAGCTTGAATTAAGTGCTGATTTAGCTATTAAAATAGCAACTGGAGAAAAAACATCATTAGTTACTGGGGAGACCGTAGGAAGACATATCAAAATTTCAGTAGGTACCACAGAATTAAGAATCATAGGAGGTAATGTATATATGATTACAAATAGAGGAATGATGACTATTGCACAAGCAGGTGGATTAAAAGAAATGTTAAAGACAGAAGGATTGACAGCAGAGCAGATGTCAAAATCAAAAATGATGAATAGCTGGATAAAAGGAGAAATTAGTTTAAATGTATTCAAAATTGAACCTTTAACAATAGCTCCCCCAGACCTACCTCCTATAACTCCGGAATGTTAATTAGGTAGATTAATTTTTGGTAATCAATTAAATATCATATATTTGTATTATGAATGCATCATGTATAATAGATTATAATTCAGTTTCTAAAGGTGTAAAGAATTCTGTTAGGAAAAAACTAGTGGACTCTAGATTATTCAGAGTGGATGAGGATATAGCATATGCTATAGAAGAATCTGATTATCAATCAGTTGTAGATGAGATAAACAAATCCTTTAAAGAAGATTTAGTTGTTCCCTATAAAGGGAATATATTAAGGATTGCTAATCCTTCTTCATCTCTTGTTCAGAAATATATAGACTTCTTTTCAGACAAGTTTGTACCAAAACCTGTGGTTCCACCTAAACCAAAGTTTGAGAAAGGACAATTCCAAGGAATGCCAGAATTTAGCAAACTTCCATATAGGTCAGAGAAAAAGACAATGACTTATGCTGGAATAGGAAGTAGAAAAACTCCAAAGGAAGTTTTAGGAGAAATGGCTTCTCTTGCAAAAGAGTTAGAGGAATTGGGATATACTCTTAATACTGGAGATGCTTTAGGTGCAGATAAAGCGTTCCGAGATAACGTAAAGAAAAAGAATATATTTGCTCCAAAAGATGCAGCACCCACGACTATGAAAATAGCAAGAGAGGTACATCCAAATCCATCAGCTTTGGATAATTCCGAATATTCAGAATACACATGGAAGTTAATGGCAAGAAACACAAATCAGGTATTTGGAGGTGATTTAAAGACTCCTGTAGATTTTGTAGTAGCTTGGACAAAAGATGGCTTAGAAGACTATAGTATGAGAAGTATTGAAAGTGGTGGAACTGGACAGGCTATTGATATGGCTTCCAGAAAAGGTATTCCAGTAATAAATTTAGCAAATCCTGATTGGAGAGAAAAGCTAGATGAAGTATTATCTGGTACATATAAAGCAGTTCCTATACAAAAAGCAGTACCAGTTATACCACAAAATAAAGTATCTGGTGTAGAGAGTTATGGTTCGTTAGTTGTAGCTAACGCTGAGGTAATTAAGGCTTTAGGTAAAGATGCACACTCAATTGATATGATTGAATTGGGACTCAGGACAAGAACTACTAGAAGTTCCTCAGAAATGGAGAAATATAATATAAAAGTTGGTGATGTTATCAAACATGTTGGTAAATCTGCAGACGGAACTATTAAGACAATTTATTCTATAGTAACTGCCATACATCCTAAAGGTTCTGAGGGATGGAAAAGCACATGGGAAAAGGAAGGATGGAGAGCTAAAGATATAAAAGTTATAGATAGATTTAAAGATGGTGCTGCAGCTATTGAGTTCAAGGTGGTTGATAAATCTGAAATCTCAGAAGAAAAAGGATTATACTCTAAATATAAAGGTACCTTATCCAGAGAACAATTCGAGAAACTTTCTAAGAAAGAACAACAAACTATTATCGACCAGCAAAATAACTGTTAATGGCTAAGTGTATTAATATAAATCATCCGGATTATATAGATTTACTGCAGCAATCAGGTCTTCACGAAGATATACTGAAGGCTAAAATTTCTATTTGGATGGATGAAAATGGAGTAGATATGTTTCCCTCTTTAGACGAATTAGGTATAGAAGCAGTTAACGAAATGCTAAGCAAACAGGATTTAAGAGCAGCTAAGATATTAGGAGAAGCAAACTTGACTGGCATATACGCAGAACAGGCTCAGTTGGAACCAGCTAAAACTTTACAGGAAATAGCTCAACAGGCACAGGGGATAATGATTGATTCTGATGGAAATGTAACAGAGCACCCAAACGGAGGACAATTACAAAGCTTAATAGAAGCAGGAATACCACAGTCTGTAATTGACAAGGCAATAGAGATGTTTCCTAAACCTTCACAACTAAGTCCAATTTCTAATATGAAATCAGGAGTGCTAGAACTATTTGAATCTAATCCTGAATTAGCTAATGCTGTATATGAAGCTTTAGGAGTCGAAATAAAGAATTTTAAACTCATACCTAATAATGAAAAACATCCAGAAGATGCTAATACTTACGATGTAATTTATAATGATGAAAAAATAGGAGTTGTAGCATTATTTGAAGGTAAAAACAAAATTATAAAAGGGGTTAAACTTGATGAAAAATTTAGGGATAAAGGTTTAGGAAAAAAACTTTATAAGTTTTTAAACTTACAAGCTAATTTACAAGGGGGTGTTTTATTTAGCGACCCAGAGCAACAATCTGCTGATGCAAGGAGATTATGGAATTCTTTAATAAAAGAAGGAGTTGTAAATAGAGCTACCGCTGATGAACAAAGTTTGAAGTTTAACATAGACTATAAACAACAAGCTCAACAACTATACTCTCAATATCTTGATACTATTTTTCCAGAATCTAAAGTAAAAGATATTGTTTATCATGGTACAGCTAATGATATACAAGAATTTACCGATAGTACATTTAATTATGGTAAAGGTATTTATTTTACAAAAGATTTTAATTATGCAACTCAATATAGAAGAGTTGATATAAATAAACCTTATAATAAAAAAGGTGGTGAAAATATACCTGTATTAATTAATACAATTAATCCTAAAATATTTAAAAATACAGAAGATTTTGATTATAATGAATTTGGTAAAATAAAGAATAAACCTACAACTAATGACGCTTATATATTAGATGAACCTGAAGCGAGTGAATACGTGGTATTTGAACCAGAACAAATTCATATATTAGGTAGTAAACAAGATATAAAAAGGTTTAAAAGTTGGGTTGATAAGTTTAATAAAAATAATCAAAAATTAAATTCTAATATTCAAATATTTTCTGATAATAAACAAGGAGATTTTAATAGCTCATCATTAAAAGATGATGATTTAGCTTTAATGTTGTTTAATAGAGCATCAGGAGCAAATGTTAAAAGTATAGATGAAATTACTTTTGATAATGTACAATATGATACAAGTAAAAAAGATTTTGCTTTTTTTGGGGGATTTTCAAGAGATAGAAGTCCTTCTTTATCTGAAGTATTAAATCAAACTGGTGTGTACCCTGAACATATTATGTTTATAGGAGAAAGTAAAGTTTATCCTAATTTTTATGAAATTCTAGAAAAACAAAATGAAGTTATAGAAAATTCCGTTAAAGAAAATTTCGATAAAATATTTTCATTTGGGTTTACTTCATCTGTATTTGACCAAGTTAAAAAAGAATTAAATAATAGTAAATCTGAAACTTTTGTTTTTGAAACTGCTGATGGTAAAACTTTCAAGTTTCCAAAAAGATTTGTCAAAGGTTTTTATAAATTAACTTCTAAAATATCACAAATATCAGAAGAAAATAGACAAAATGTATTAGATGCTAAAGTAAAGCAGATAATTAAAGAAAAGAGAGAAACTAGTGAAAAAGGCATAAAACCTGTAATTGTTAAAGAATTTTATAACGATGATTCTACTGATATATTAAAATATGCAATAGAACTTATAGACAATCCTTTAATCAAAGATGCAGTTAAAAATGCTAAAAATATTAAGGTAGTTGTATTTTCTAATAAAGAGTTTTCAGAAGAAGGAGTTGCTGCTTGGTATCAACCTAATACCAATTCAATTTATATATATGAAGAAAATCTTCGCATAGATAAGGGAGCTTTTCAATTATTAGCACACGAATTAATTCATGGTGTTACACATCTAGCAATTAATTATGATATTTCATTTAAAAATGAGATAAAAGAGTTGATAAAAGAAGTAAAAAATAAAACAGGTAAAAAGTATCAAAAAGACAATAAAGATTCTATATATGGATTAAAAGACGAACATGAATTTTTATCAGAAGCTTTTTCAAATCCTTTATTTAAGCAGTTACTTGAAAGCATAGAAGAAGAAAAAGAAACAAGTTTATCTTTATGGCAAAAATTTATAAATGCAATATTTAATTTATTTAATAAAACCTCTAAATATAAAACTGAAACATATAAAATATCTACTTTTGATAAATTAAATAGTATAATACAGATTAATAATTTTAAATTTTATAATGTAAGTAATATTAATGATAATACTAGATTAGCAAACTTTATATCTCAAAAATCTCAAGAAAACAACTCTTTCCAACAATTTCAACAATCACTAAATAAACCTAATACTAATCCTGTACTTCAAGGTAATCAACAAGAACAAGTTAAAAAGTTTGATGAACTACAAGAAAGACTTAGCAATAAAGAGTTTATTGAAGGTGCTAAAAATGCTTTTGAAAGTAGTGAAGAATTACAGAATGTTTATTACGAAGCTACCGGGGTTGAAAATAAGCAAAATACAATTGCTTCTACAATATTTGAATTAGAACCAGACATAACAAAAGAGAAACTAAGAACTATTTATAATAATTATGTAGCATTAATAAATAGAAAAAGAGAAGGAAAAGCTATTTCTTATGATGTTTTTGAATCTCTTTTAAAAACTTTTCAGGTATATAAGCATAAAGACACCTATATATTTGGAAATTATGATATTAATACAGCAACATTTATAACAAGGATAAATAGTTCTCCTTCAAGTAAAGAACTTCTTGCTGAAGCTATCCCTAATATTGTGAAAAATGGTTTAGATTTTATTTCTTTTGTTCCTAAAGACTATGCGGATAAACTGGTAAGAAGCGGATATGCAGCCTCTACTTCTTCTTTTAATTATAATTTTAAAGGGGAAGAGATGGATAAATTTGCAGTAGCATCTAACCCAAATGTTTTTAAGAAAATTTTTAATAAAAGTTATGAGGATGTTACAAGTAAAGAAATTGAATATTATAATCAATCTCAGAATTTAAAATATACTCCTGTTGAAATTAACTCAGAATTAATAAAAAAAGCAGGAAAAGACGCTTCTAAGATATTTGAAACTTATTTGTATCAATTTGGAATAACTGTTAAAGATATTAATGAAATAAAAGATAAGTTAGAAATAGATGAAATAGGGGTTGCCGATTTATTATCTAAAATAGCATATATAAAAGATAAAAAAGATTTACCGATTATAGCTGGAGAATTTATTGCTTATATGATGCAATATAATCCCTTAGTAACAGATATTATTACAGAACTTAGTAAAACAGATAAATATAAAAATTTAGATAAGTCTCAATATTTTAAATTAATTGGCGAACTTGTTAGTCAAGATTTACAGAATAAAATAAAAGGGAATTATAACCAATCTTTAATTGACAAAATTAAAGAACTCGTTAATAAATTTCTTGAGTTGTTTATGTCTGTTCCTATAGATACGATAAACACTAACATTGGAATAATTAGTAACAATGTTTTACAACAAAATAAAAAATTAATCACAGCTTCTTTATATAAACCCGGAGCTTTTGGTAAGCCTACTCAACAAGTAAATATAGAAGAGGCTTTAAAAAAAGATAAATTTGGAGCAAGTATCATTTACAAGCTTTCTAAACTAGGGTTTATTCTTACAGGAAGTACAGCATTATCAGAACAAGGGGTTATATTAAGACCTGATGAAAATCCTTTGCACGATATAGATTGGGTTAGCCCTTTTAGTAGAAAAGAAACAGAAGAAAAATTCTTAAAGTCTTACCCTAATGCTGTTAAGGTTAGAGATATTTATGGAGATGGATACATAACAGACAGTTATTTGATTACTCCTGAAGGATACTCTATATCAAATTATAAAGCAGATAATTTTAACGGTAAAATTATTATTAATTCTTATGATGTCATAGACTCAAAAGGGAATGTTGTAGGAACATACAGACTCCAAAAACAAGAAGGTAATAATCAATCTGAAGAAATAGTTACTGGTGTAGAAGGTAAAGTTATAGATTTTTTTAGTTATGAGAATTATTCTGATAAAAATCTAAATAACCCCTTTAATTATAAATCTAAAGAAGGAACTGTAATTCAACTTGCTAATTGGAAAGATGTTTTTAAAGCTAAATTAGATTTTGCAAGATACAAAGATATTTGGGACTATAATAGATTTATACCTAATGAAAATATTCAAACACCTTTAGAACAAAAACAAGATGCGTTAAATGCTTATACAGATTACATAGCAAGAGTATCTTTAGGTATTGTTAAAAATCCTTCAAGTGGTAAGTATAATTATGAATCGAAAGTAAAGGATATTGTTTATCATCAAACTGATAGTACTTTTGATAAATTTAAAAAGAGATTTAGTAAAGAATTAGGTTATGAAGTACCTATATATTTCAGTAAAACATCAAAAGATAAAACTGTATTTGGTATCAATTTAGATGAAGGAGGGAACAGTAAAAATGAAATTGCAGCTATAGTTGATAGTAATAATCCAATAGAAAGTAATAGTTTAGAGAATAGTAAATATGGTAATCTAAAACAGTATAATCTTGCTAACAATGATTCAATAATTATAAATCAATTAAGTGCCAAAGAAAGAGGTGTAGAATCAATCAGTAATACTCCCGCAATAAAATGGATTGCAGTAAAAGAACCAGAACAAATCCACGTATTAGGTAGTAAACAAGATATAGAAGGGTTTAAAAATTGGACAGAAAAGAACAATGGTATGTTATCCAGTCAAAAATTATTAGATAATTTACAATTTAAAAAAGGAGATTGCTAATGGCATCATGTAGAATAATAAAATCACCAAGAACTGGGAAAGAAGTTACTTCTAAGACTTGGAATGATATAAGAAAAGAGGTAAATACTGACCAAGAGGCAGACATGTTATATGAGCAACTGCTATCTCCTTCGTTTATATCAAGGTCAGGGGATTGGACTACTGAAAAGTCACCAAATGTAGTAACTACAGAAGATGGTGAACCTCTTCTTTTGTGGCATGGTACAGATATAGATTTTAATGAATTTGATGAGAAATATTCTGTAGTAGGAGGATTTCACTTTGGAACGAAGAAGGCAGCAATAGAAAGAAAGTATGACGGAGGTCTTGATTACTTTGGAACAAGTGAAGAAGATGCACTAAGAGATTTAGAAGAAGAGGGATATAAATTACTACCTGTATTCTTATTTGCTAAAAATTTAGTAAAAGGAGTAGATTACCTATCATCAAGTCGTCTTCAGAATATATCAGAGGAGGAGTATGAGGAATTATATTATATTGGAAACGAAAGTAACGAACAGATTGAGAATGAAGACGAAAGAAGAAATCTTTATATCTCATTCTATGATGCAGGTATTATAACAAGAGAAGATGCTATATCTCTACTTAAAGGTGAGACAACCTTACAAAAGGTACTTAATGCAGATGGCTACTATTATGAAAATAAATTAGAGGATAAAGGTAGTATATCTTACGCAATTTTTCAACCAGAAAATAAGATTTATAGTAATATTAAATCTTTATTTAATAAAGGAAAATACTCTGAAAAGAAAGGAGACATCTATCTCTCCAAAGCTCCAAAGGATAACCTTACACCTGAACAACAAGTAATCTTCAAGAAACTACAAAATGCAGGATATATATCTAAGAAGGTGCAAAAGTTCGGAGCTGGTGGAAAGAAACGAGCTTGGTATTATATTCCTAAAGCTACAGTATGGAATTCGTTATCCAGAACAAATATTCCAGATAAGGAAAAGGACTATACTAAGAAACGTATCTTGGAAGAAATGATTCAAAAGAATGGATGGACTTGGCTTAGAACTAGAGAAACAGAAGGTGCAATTTATGTACAGATTGGTGACTTTAGTAGTTCATTTCCTAGAATCTTTGAAAGCAAAGATGTATCTAATCTACAATCTACAAAAGCTGGAGAAATAACAAAGCAAAAAGTATTGAATTTCCTAAAAAATATAGGATTTACAAATATTGAAATAGTTAAAAAACTTTTTCATAATGGTGAAGAAATCGAAGATGATGCATATGTAGATATGATTAACGGTGTTATGCAAATTGTGGAGGGTAAGGAAGATGTAACTCTACCAGAAGAAGCTATGCATATACTTGTGGAGTTGATAGAGCAAGCAGATACTAACCTTTTCAGAAAACTTGAGAAAGAAGTAATTGATTATCAGCTATATAGAGATTTAGTAAACTCTTCATATGCAACTGACCCAAATTATCAAAAAGACGGGAAATTAGATTATAGTAAAATTAAAAAGGAAGCTATTGCTAAGCTCCTTGTAGAGTACTTAATATCTGATACTGAAAATAAGATTGAATCTCTAGATAAAGTAAAGAAAGTAAATACTTGGTGGTCTGCAATAAAAGATTGGATAAGAAAGACATTTACTAATTACAAAAATCCATTTAAGGAGGCTTTAGATAGACTTAATGAAAACAACGAAGCATTTGGCGTATTCTCTGATTTAGATAGTACTAATTATGATTCAGAATCTGACGGTTTATTCTTTTCTAAATCGTCAAAGAGTATAGATGAAAGAGACGCAGAATTTTCTGCAACAAAAACTACATTTCTATCTATTAAAGATAAAGCTGCTAGCTTAGGATTTACCAAAATAGATAATAAGTACTATAAAGATGGAAAATTATGGGAAGGTCCTAGGGTTACAGATAAAAGTAATGAATATAAAGAAAAACTATTCAGAAATAGACCATCTGACCCGGAAAAGCGTAAGTATTATGACTCATTAGCAAAGGATGGTCAATATGTACACTCTGTGTTTGAGGACGTATTTAATTCAATGGTAGACGGAGAAACAGGTTTGCTTAGAGATTCAGAAGGACCTCTAACTGATATACTATATCCAACTCCTATAGAACAGGCACTAGCAAGACAAGTAAAAGTATATATGAGGCAAATGTTTGCTACTTTTCCTGTTGGTACAAGATTTTTATCAGAACAAATTGTATACTCAGATAATACAGATATTAAAAAGAGTGTAATTGGAACTGTTGACTTTATTGCTATAGAACCCTCTGGAAAATTAAGTATTTTAGACTGGAAGACTGTTCAAGATGAATCAGAAGAGAGAGACTATAAAAAGAATCAGTGGGAGATTCAATTATCTCAATATCGAGATGTTCTGGCTAAAGATTATAATGTAAAGGAATTTAATAAATTAAGAGCAATTCCTATTCGTAGGCTTTACAAAAAGGATGTTTTAACTAAAATAATAGCTGGAAATGTAGACCCGATAAAAGAAGAGAAGACCTCTCTTAGACCTTATATTTCTCAGCAGGAGAAATCCGGTAGCGAGATAAGAGATAATCTTAAGATTAAGTTGAAAGGTGTACGAAATACGTTTATCAAAATGTTGAAGGAGGGTAAATTAAATGATAGACTTATTCTTTCTGAGATAGATGATGCTATATTTGATTTACATTTAGGTAAGGATTTAAGATACGTAATTTCATATGTTAATGATTTATTTTCAAGAGTTAAAAAATTAAGTGAGGAAATTGAGGTAAATAAGTCAGAAGATATTGATGTAATTAACGCAATGGTTGGTGATATTAATATTTATATAGGTGTGTTTAAAGCTATTTCGGAAATTAGAGACCTAATCACATCAGATAAAACGGTTGAATCTAAATATATTGGTAAATTAAATGAAATTTTTAATAAGCTATCAAACCGAATGTTAATTCTTGATGGTCAATTGGTCAAATTATTAGACATTTCTGCAAGAAATAATGGAGTATATAATTTACCATCTCCCGAAAAAGTAGTTAGGGGGTTATCTGTTCATCTTAGAGCAATGGGTGACCACGATATTGCGTCTATACGGTTAATGTATGAGTTGGTAAAGAATGCTTATGGTAAGATTGACATTGAAACAGATAACGAACTAAAGAATCTACAAAGTCTTAAATACAAATTTGAGTCTTTTGCAAAAGAAAAGGGAGTATCTTATCAAAAAGCAATAGACTTTCTTGTAAATAGAGAAACCGGAAAACTTCATTCCAAAATAAATAAGGAATTCTATGAGAAAAGAAAAGAAGTTCAAGATAGTGGTGATTCAAAGAAGATTCTGGAATTTGTAAAGGTAAATTATGATATTGATAAATGGAAAGAGTGGTACGATAAAGAACTGAAAGAAAATGTTAAAGTATGGGATAATAGTCAAGTATCTGACGATGCTGCAGAAAACAATAGAATTAAAAAATTAAAAAGAGCAAAGTTTGAGAAAGAATATAATATCTTAAAGCATCCAAAAACTGCATTTCACCCATTTAATAAGTACGTTTGGTCTAGAAATCTTAAGGAGGAACTATGGGAATCAGAAGAATTTAAAACAATTAAAGAATCTCCTATTCTAACGGAGATATACAACTTCTTTGTAAAAAAGAACAAAGAACTAGTAGATGTAGGAGCTATCCAAGAATACCAAATGTATACGTTTGTACCTAATGTACTCAAAGGTGCATCAGATATTTTTTCAGTTAAAGATACGAATACCTTAAATAAGGTGTCAAATCTTGCTCTTCAAACTTATAGAAACTGGAAAAGAAAAATATCTGTAAATGATTACCAGCTAAATTTCCAAGGAAAAATAGACCCTGAAACTGGAAAAAAAGAGGAAAAAAGATTTATAGCATATACAGATAATGTAGATGAGTTATATCATATAAGAAGAGAAGTAGCCTCTGAAATTGTTCCAAATTTCAATATAACCCCAGAAGATAAAAAATGGGAACTTGTAAAAAACTTTAGAGAGGAAAGTAAAGAGCAGGATAAGTTATTTGCACAAAAAGTGATTAGCAAGAGAAATATGTCATTTGATATATTCACTATATATGGATTAATGTCAAAAGAAATTGCTAAGGAGAAATACCTACAAAAAACAGATGATATATTCAAAGGACTGAGGTATTTTGAAAAAAATGTAAAGAAAAATTACGAGACAGATAAGTACGGAAATGTAAAATTCTTAGGAGATAGACCAGTTGAATCTGATGTAAGAGGATTAAATGCAGATTTATTTGATAAATATTTTAGATATCATGTACTGGGAGAAAGTCTCCAAATGGATAGTGATTATACTATAAAATTTTCACTTAAAAAGGCATGGAACAAACTACCAATTAATGACAAGTATAAATTTGAGATAACTGATGATGACAAAGGTGGGATATCTATAAGTAAGTTTGCATTGTGGTTGAATAATATGAATACACTTAAGACATTAGGTCTTAATATATCTTCTGCAATGAGTAACTTATTTGGTTCATCTTTCTCTGCAGATAAACTTCATTCTTCTAAATTCTCGAAGGAAGATTTAATGACTGCTTGGACAAAAATGACATCGGTTGCTTTTTATCAATCAGACGAAATGAAGAAACAGGCAGCATTAGTTGACTATTTTCTTCCGTTACTTAACAATAGAGAGAACTTTAAGTCTCAGCAATTATCTGTAGGACAAGCTTCCAGAATTCTCTCACAGGATTGGCTAATGGCTTTACAAAGAAAGGGTGACGAAGTAGTTCAGTTAAATATATTCTTTGCATTTATAGAGAATACAGGTATTATAGATGGAAACATAACTAACTTAAGAGATTTAGCAAAAACAGAAGTTATACCTGAGGATTATTGGCAGAAATCTTCAGAAGAAAGAAAAGAACTAGATATAAAGTTTGATAATAGACTTAAAGAACTGAAAGAAAAGTATGCCATAACGAAGATAGCAGAATTTAAAAAAGAGAAAATAAATGGCAAAGAGGAAACTATTATCTCTCTTCCGGGAATAGAACGCCAATCTCAGCAGGTTATTAATTTTCGTGCACAAGTACAAACTATATCTAAAGATGCTACTGGTTCTGCTGATGAGTTTGATATTCAAACATATAGAATGCAGATTATGGGAAGACTGGCTGGTACATTTAAAAACTGGATACCTAGAATGGGAGATGTAAGATGGGCAGAAATGCACTACTCTCAATCTCATAACTCTTATGTATATGGAAGATTTAGAATGCTTTATAGAGGCTTTACAGCTAACACACTATCTTCTATGGCTAAATTAGTCCCTATTCCCTTTCTTACAGGAAAACTTTTGAAAAATTTTGGAAGAGAAGATTTAATTAAGAGAGCAATAGAAGTATACCAAAGAAAAAAAGAAGTAGCTGAAAAACTTGGTAGAAAAGAAGAATTTTTATCAGAGAATGAATTTGTAGAGGCATTTATGATAGGATATGAAAATTCATTGGAAGAAGTTAGATGGTTTGGAGCCCTTACATTATTTATATTAGCGGGACTAATGAAAGGTGATGACGATGATGATGCAGAGGAAAAATCAGCAAAAGCCCTAATAAGAAGACAGATAGATAAGATGTCAGACGAGATAGGTTTCTTCTTTAACCCAACCTCTATTGTTGATATTGCAAAGAATCCATTTCCACTGATGATGTATGTCAATGACTTTAAAAATCTTACATTAAATCTTGGAAGGGAAACATTTGGATTAGGGATGGAAGGATTAGGATTTGAAGAGAGAGGAGAAGAAATAAGAGAGAGGGCAAAACCTATGAAGTACTTTTTTAAAATATTACCTGTCTTAAAAGAAATTATTAATTATATGCCAACTTTTGATTCTGAATTAGGGAACGATTGGGGCGTTAAAGTAACAGATAAAAGAGGATTATAATGCCAAATATTTCATTACCAACCGGAAAGGTTATTTATGTATCAACCTACGATTATTTCTTTCAGCTAGATGAGAAAGATGTAGATGAATTCTATCAATCTTGCATAGCAGATGATTTAGGTTCTTTCGTAGATGACCCATTTTCCCAGAGATTACATCCGGGAAAACTTGAGGTCGAAGACCTTCCTGAGATAGAGAAATTGATTGAAGATATTGATTCTGAGCTACTTTCCGATTAGGTATACTATACTTATTTCAGGGAATTAGTTTATATTATTTTGTATTTTCATAATTTCTAATTATATTAACAATATCTATAATATTAAATAGAAGGGGATTACTATCTCCTATCTCCGAAAAATGCCTGAAACAAACGACCAAAAAAAGTATATTCTTGTTAGCAAGTCAAAAGTACCTCTATCCGGAGTTATTAATGATGATTGCTCAGATTTGTGTGTACCTGCTATAAAGGGTGAATCTTTATCTTCCATATTAAATAAGATATGTGAAAAGGTAGGTTCACAAGCAGAAGGAGAATCTGGAACATCTGGCACATCTGGAAGGAATGGTTTATCAGGTACTTCGGGTACGTCAGGAGCAACTGGCTCATCTGGTGCTTCTGGTTCATCTGGTACATCTGGATTTGGAACATCAGGTACATCAGGGCAGTCTGGTACTAGTGGAACTAGTGGTAGTATAGATAGTGGAACATCAGGAACTAGTGGAACAAGTGGAATAAATGGTTCTATAGGAACTTCAGGAGAGTCTGGAACAAGTGGTACTTCTGGCACTAGTGGTACTACAGGAAGTAGTGGAGCGTCAGGAACATCAGGAATATCAGGAACCTCTGGAAGTTCCGGAACAAGTGGCCAGAATGGTACATCAGGTTCAAGTGGATTAACAGGAACCTCAGGTATTAATGGAGCAAACGGTACCTCAGGAGTGGACGGAACATCAGGAAATACTGGTACGTCTGGTACTAGTGGATTAACTGGTACTTCAGGAGTAAGTGGCACATCAGGCACTTCAAGTAATGGTACTAGTGGTACGAGTGGTGCATCTGGTACATCTGGTTTAGACGGAGACTTTTATGAAACCTCTTCCTCAGATTGTGAAGATATACCGACAACACACCCAACACAGATAACATTTACTGTAGATACTGGATTAGCATATACTACAGGTCAGGATATTGTAGTAGCCTATAATATAAGTAACTACTTTACAGGAACCGTTGTATCCTATAATCCGGGAACAGGAGTATTAATAGTTGATTCTACAAGTCACGTAGGTTCAGGAAATTATTGTTCTTGGCAGATAAATATAGGTGGTGCCCCCGGAGCTAACGGAACCTCTGGAACTAGTGGTTTAAACGGTACTAGTGGAGTATCAGGAACTAGTGGAACGGCTGGAAATAGCGGAACATCAGGAGTAAGTGGAACCTCTGGTATTTCAGGAACTTCTGGTATATCTGGTAGTTCTGGCACATCAGGTATTTCTGGAACAAGTGGTATTAATGGAGCAAATGGAACTAGTGGAACGTCAGGGGCTAGTGGAACATCAGGAACTTCTGGTAACAGTGGAACAAGTGGTGTATCAGGGACATCAGGTATCAATGGCTCTAATGGTACATCTGGCACTTCAGGTTTATCAGGAACATCAGGAGTAGACGGTTCTAATGGAACATCTGGTGTAAATGGAAGTAACGGTACGTCTGGAACATCAGGTTCAAATGGTACATCAGGTACGAGTGGAAATAGCGGTACATCTGGAACTAGTGGAGTGTCGGGTACTTCGGGAATAAATGGTACAAGCGGCATAAATGGTACATCTGGAACAACAGGTACCTCTGGGACTAGCGGTATAGATGGGGTAAATGGAACTTCAGGTATAAACGGAACCTCAGGCGTAAATGGTACAAGTGGGGTGTCTGGTACAGCTGGTGTCAGCGGTAGCAGTGGAACTAGTGGAAACTCAGGAACTAGCGGTGTTAGTGGAACGTCAGGTATTGATGGGACGAGTGGAGTAAATGGAACTAGCGGAACATCTGGTGCAAATGGAACCAGTGGTACTTCAGGTGCGACAGGTACTTCAGGTACGAGTGGAGCAAGTGGGACAAGTGGAATATCAGGGACTTCTGGGGTAAATGGGACATCGGGAGTTAGTGGAACTTCTGGTACATCAGGAAATGGAACGAGTGGAACAAGTGGTACAGATGCTTCTATAGCTGAACCAG